>Ga0268251_10000024_pt1 | contig 162554 bp, 151 predicted proteins | sample AgamicAsMae_FD_200527 | JGI IMG/M metagenome (GOLD analysis project Ga0268251, IMG submission 200527) | Agave microbial communities from Guanajuato, Mexico - As.Ma.e (v2) (version 2) | ecosystem: Host-associated > Plants > Phyllosphere > Phylloplane/Leaf | place: Guanajuato, Mexico... | reverse complement strand
CCTCACTGCCCTTACGCTCTCGCTCCCCCTTGCCTCGCAACGCTTTGCGTCGCTTCGCTCCGTCGGAACATATACTAATATACCAACTTTATTCCCCCTCGTCAACTACTTTTTTTACTTGTTTTTTTTACTTGTCCTTTTTCTTATTTCGCAAACTATTAATCGTATCTGTATTGTTTATTTCCAGTAACAAGTCAATAACGTTCGTTTTTTATGAAAATAAAAAAATAAGCTGTCTCCAGCTTACTTTGAAAATATAGGTAACTTACTAATTCGTTTTGCAGCTTCAGCTAAACGTTCTTCACCAATTGTTAATCCGACACGTATATAACCTTGCCCACCCTTACCAAATCCAGATGCATCAGCTACAGCAACATCAGCCTCTTCTAATAGTAAATCTGCAAACTCACTCGACGTATAGCCTTTAGGTACAGGCATCAACACATAAAAGGCTCCCTGCGGAACATAAGGTTCCCAACCAAATTCTCGAACTGCATTAATAAATACATCACGACGACGTTGATATAGATTGGTCAGATCTGTAACAGCTTTTTCACGCGCTGCTCTATTTGTTAAGGCCTCAATTGCTGCATCTTGAACCGCTGGGAATAATGAAACGAATAAATGATCTTGAATTAGATTAAGCGCTTCAATCATCTCTGCATTTCCAACAGCAAATCCTACTCGCCACCCCGCCATATTGAACGTTTTTGAGAAAGTATACGTTTCAATTCCAACACTTTTTGAATTTTCTGTTTGTAGAAATGATAGTGGCTTATGGCCATCATAGCCGATTGCCCCATAGGCAAAATCAGATACAATACCAACCTGATTTTCTTCTGCAAAACGAACAGTTTGTTGGTAAAATTCTGAAGTTGCAATTGCGCCAGTTGGATTGTTAGGATAGTTTAAATATAAAAACTTAGCTGCTTCAGCTACTGAGTTTGGAATCGCTTCATAATCAACCAAAAAATTATTTTCTTGCTTTAAAGGTACTGCTTCATAATTTACGCGCCCCAATGCTGCGGCAGATAAATAATCAGGGTACCCAGGATCTGGTAATAATAATGTTTCCCCAGGATTCATTAATGCCCACGGCAGCTCAACCAAACCAATTTTCGAGCCGGCTAATATAGCTACTTCTGTTTCTGGGTCGATTGATACGCCATACTCATCAGTATAAAATTCTGCAATGGCTTTCTTAAAACGTTCTTCACCGCGAAATAATGAATATTTGTGATCAGCCGGATTTTCTGCAGCCGCTTGTAAAGATTTAACAATATACTCAGGGGTAGGTTGATCAGGGTTTCCTTGCCCCAAATTAATCACATCTTTGCCGCCAGCAATTTTCGCATTCACTTTGGCAACAAGTGTTGCAAAAAATTGTTTAGGTAGTGTTTTAAGTAAGTCGGATTCTTCAAAATGCATACGTTATTCACCTTATCTGTAAAGTTCTGGACGACGATCGCTAAACACTGGGATTTCTCCTCGAATAGCTTTTTCATCATTAATATTAATTTCTGCTACTAATAATTCCACTTTGTCATCGCTTGCTTGTTGGACAATATTTCCTAGTGGGTCAATAATTAATGAACGACCACCAAATGTATTGTTGTTATCTCGACCTACACGATTCGCAGCGACCACAAATGTTTGATTTTCAATAGCTCGTGCTTGCAGCAAAAGTTGCCATTGTTTTATTCGTTGAATTGGCCATTCGGCAACGATATACAAAATTTCTTGTGGCCCTTGACTCATCATAGTACGTAACCACTCTGGAAAGCGAATATCATAGCAAATGGCACCGGCAGATGGTACATCCGCCAAATTAAAAAGATTTGTTTTATTGCCCGCTGACATGAATTTCTCTTCATTCATTAGTCCAAATAAATGTAATTTATTGTATTCACTAACTTGTTCGCCTTTGTCATTGAAAACAAACATCGTGTTGTAAAATTTGTTCTCTGCTTGGGCTGTTGCCACAGAACCACCAACAATGTTGAGATGATATTTTTTAGCGAGATCACGCAACAAATTAACGCTTCTTTGTCCTTGAGGATCCGCTACGGTCTCCAAATTAAGGAGATCATACCCCGTATTCCACATTTCAGGATAAACTAAAATATCAGCCTCGACTGCTGCAGCCTTCTGAGCATACTCGATTACTGTTTGCTCATTAATGGCTGGTTTCCCCAGTGCTATATCAATTTGTGCAATCGCAATTTTTAAGGTCATACGTGTTAAACCTCCGTTATTTATGGGAACTTTGGGAATTGATCAAAATCAGGATCGCGCTTTTCTTTGAATGAATCACGACCTTCTTTAGCCTCGTCTGATGTATAGTACAGCATAGTGGCATCCCCAGCAAATTGCTGTAAGCCTGCAAGTCCATCTGTATCGGCATTCATCGCCGCTTTAATGAAGCGTAGAGCAGTTGGCGACTTAGTTAATAGTTCATCAGCCCATTCAATTGTGGCGTCTTCTACTCCATTTATTGGCACCACTTTATTAATCCAATTCATTTGATAGGCTTCCTCAGCGGTATAGAAATGATTCAAGAACCATACCTCCTTGGCACGCTTATGCCCTATTACTCGAGCTAAATAGCCTGAACCATATCCAGCATCGAACGAGCCTACCATTGGTCCTGTTTGACCAAATTTAGCATTGTCAGCAGCAATAGTCAGATCAGCAACCAATTGCAATACGTTTCCACCGCCGACAGACCAACCCTTGACCATAGCAATAATCGGCTTAGGAATAATACGCATTAGTCGTTGCAAGTCCAAAACATTTAAACGAGGAATGCCATCAGAACCAACATACCCACCATTACCACGTACTTTTTGGTTCCCACCTGAGGAGAAAGCTTTATCTCCAGCACCAGTTAAAATAATCACACCAATTTGAGCGTTATCTCGTGCAATTGTAAAAGCATCTATCATTTCAGATACCATCCCCGGTGTAAAAGCATTGTGTGTTGCGACGTCGTTCATCGTAATTTTAGCAATTTTTCCAGGATTTTTGCCATCACTATTTTTTTCAAAAAGAATCTCGTCGTACTTCTTAATAGCGCTCCAAGTTGTCATTTGTTATACTCCATTCAGAAAGGAAATTAGTTATTATGAATATTATAGAACTTTTAGAATTAAAAACCACCATATTGTCTGCTGATAAAACAGTTGTTGAGTTAGCTGTCACTGATAAAATTATGCAACCTTATGGCATTGTTCATGGTGGTATTAACGCCTTATTAGCTGAAACAGCAGCCTCATTAGGTGCAAAAGAAGCTTTATCTGATAATCAATTTCCTGTTGGTGTCGATATCCAAACACACCATTTAAAACCAGTAAGCAAAGGAATTTTGATTGCCACTGCAACCCCAGTTAATATTGGTCATTCACTTCAAGTATGGCATGTTAAAATTACAGAAAATATTACTAACCAATTAACGAGTATAGCTACTGTTACCTTAAAAAACCAACAGAAAAAGAGCTAAACAAGTAAATGTTTGGCTCTTTTTTGTTGGTTATAAATAACTTATCATTTGTTTTTTTGACCAAAAAGCTTAGAGAATGCGCCAGGTTTTGGATGTGCTGCCTCATACAACAATTGCTGCTCATATTCTTCAGGCGTTGGCGTCTCATATGTCAGTGTTTCTAATCGCTCATATTTTGGATGTGAAATGATTAGATCAAGTTGAGTGTTGGGCATTATCGAACTAGTAAGATAGCTGACGCCATCAACGCTACGTTCAATTGTCCATTCTGACTTTCCAGGGGACAATAAAATATCTTCGCTAATTATGGCCACGCTCTTTTTAATTTGTTGCTGATAATAGAGGGCAGCGTAACTAGATATTGGTCCATAACCAACAAACTCAAGACTGTGCGCCTTAGCCTGTTTTCGTGCAGTTTTAATGGCTGATATTAGTTCTAACTGACGATAATAACCTGCTTTTAGTGTGCCACTTGCAACAAATAATACGGCTTGTTGCGTTGTTTTTATTTTTTTCGTGACATAGTCAGTTACCGCTTCTTCTGGCTCTGAAAAAATAACCCGTAATACTTTACTCGTCACTTTCTCTGGCTGGTGCAAATAATTATATAATTGTGACGCTATTTCTTGGTCGTCTTCTCGCAAAATACCAGCCCTTTTTATGCGAATATCGAAATTATGAAATGTAAAATGTCCGCTTCCTGCAGAAACTAAATCAATAACATAGAAAGCATATTCATCTGGTGTATTGATCAACAGTCTTTCAGTATTTTCACTGAAAGTAGCAATTGGCTGGTATTGCTGATCAAAAAAAGTCACCACCAAATAGGCAAACATCCGGTCACTGGCATCAATATGACGCTCTATCACATATGTCTCACCGTGTGACAGCTGGGGCAAGTCTGCCTTCACCACCGGTTGACCACTCATTCTGTTGTATGTAGAATGCCATCTCGCAACAACCTCTCCACTTGGTAAAAAATAATTTTCATAATACACTTCATTCAACGACCTGAAGTCAACTGTTGCCCCTTGAAGTCCCAGCAGTTCAGTATTGGGTGTCCAATAAATTTGATATTGCATTATTCACCCTCCGCTCGCATAGTGTTTTGTAATACATTTAAATTAGTCATCATGAAGTCAACCATTTCATCAAGTTTCTCCGTATGTTGCCCTTCTTCACTTTCATGCTTTACTGGGACATTATGCTTGGCAAAGAAATCTAATAATTGACCTAAGCTCTGACCATCATATTCATCTTGAGACATCGAAAATAAAGCCACTTTGATATTTGTCCAGTTCGTATTCTCAATGTGTTCCCATAACTTTTCATTCATGGCTACGTTATCATCAGGCCTAACATAGCCACTCAAATAACGTCGTACATCTAAACGCCAACCATAATCAAAGCCACGTGAAATAGTTGATCCAGCAGTGAATGTGCCCAAATTAACAATTGGTTTTGCAATGACAACAGCAGCGGGGTTAAGATCAGCAGCGTAGTACAAAGCAGGGTAACTACCCATAGAAGCACCCATCAAAATAAGATCTTCGGCACGTAGTCCTAATGTTTTCATTTTTTGCTTAATTATTCTAATGATGGTCGCTTCATATTCTGCTGTTCCAATATCAAATGCGCCACACTGTACACGCGCATCTGTAAATAATAAATATGGTGTTCCTAGACGATTTAACGCTTCTTGCATTTCAAACCCATCAACATGAAGCCTCGTATCCGCAAAACTGACAATCAGTGGTTTTTGACGATCTCCGGGATTAAAGTAACTTAACACTTCTTCATTTTCTTTGGTAAGCTGCCACGTTCCACCTGGTAGCAAATGTCCCAACCCATGTCGAGAGGCTCTTTGGTGAATGACGTAAAAATCAATGGTTCCCTGACCTTTACCCAAAACCAAGATTTCATAATTTTCGTAATCTTCAGGGGGCGCTACAGTTGTCAATTGGCGCAATGATTGACCAGCTATCAACTGTTGAGTCAATACTTCACCATTTTTATAAAACACAAATAGCAAGGCCGGTTCAGCTTTCTCTGTATGATTGTATTCCAACCATACCTCGTTTGCCCGACCACTTTGAAAATCACTTGTACCAGCCTTTAGTGTTCCTAATTGTTGCCAATCTTCTCCAAATTCACCTTCAAATTGTGTTGAAAAATCTCCTTGTCGTTGCAAATGAATTCCTTCAGGCACATAAGGAATAAATTGTTCGGCGCTAAAGCGTGTCGAAAAACCATATTGGCTGGTATCCATATCAGTAACTATTCTTTTTTCAACATTTTCTGGTGTATTTTCTTCAATACGAAAAGCGCGTCGCTCATCAAGAATTTTTTGAAAATCAGACGCTACTTCATGAGCAAAATAAATCACTCGTAATGCAGGCCATTCATTAATTTGACTGGATAGCAGCGTGCTTTCAAGATGATCATCTGTGAGCAACACATAGGTTTGTTCTAATACGTACGGATCCCTTTGCATGGCTAAAAAAGTAGGTAGGTCCAGTACTGATGTATGGTGCCAATCGAGCTTATCAGTAATATATGGTGCCCAGTTTTCTGCGCCAATTTGTAAAATTGATATTGTCATTTTTCACCTGTCATTGCATCAAATTATTTAGTTATTCATCTTACTTTTGATTTTGTTGAATACTTGCTGCCATTTAATCCATAGCATTTCACTAGTATATTCCGCTTGTATGTCTGCGGATACTTCTTGTGCTATTTCAAAATGCTTTTTATTATCCAAAAAGAAACTTATTGCTTTGTCTAACTCTGCAAAGTCTGCCAATACTTTACCATTTTTATCAGGCTCAAGGTAGACTGTTTCCGCGCTGTTAATTTGTGGTATAGAAAAATTAATTGCCACGGTTTGTAAGAATTGATTTGGTTCATTATCCAAATCAATTAGGATTTGTGTGTGTTTCATATAACGCACAAGTTGTTCTTCATTTTGAGTCTCCAAGAAATGAAAACGTGATTTAAAGGCCATTTGACTGTCCTGATCTACCAAGCCATGCTCATTTTTAGCTTTTAAACTTGCTTCATGAATTTGTTTTTGCATTGCTGAAGTTTTATCAGAAGTTTCAAATACAACTGTCGTCGTGTCATATTCATTAATAATATTAATTAATGCAGCAATAACTATCGTTTGTTGTGCAACAGATAAATTATGTGCTGAAATAAATAGACTTACCAGTGGACTCTGGAGATGTTCGTTTTCCACCATATCTGTTGCGTATGGTGGAACGATAGCAACTTCCTTTGTTTCACCATCAAATGCTATTACTTGTTGTTGATGTCGCTCATTGTCCGTAACAATAAAATCGCTAATTTTTCCCAATTCCTTGCCTACTTCAACAAAATTATTTTGTACGCTGACAATTATTGGTTGTTTGATAGCAATATCCTCAAGTATTTCACCAGTAGTTACGCTTGGAGAAATAATTATATTTTCATCATCGGGTATTTTATTCAAGTAATAACTTACGAGTTCATGAATCAATACCGTCATATTAGAAAATTGTGTCTGCTCTGTCCACAACTGTTGCGTTGTTACAAGACCAGTCAGTTCATCCTCTTGCAACGCAATATCACCACTAGGGGTCAAGTAGTCTGTTCGAACTTGATTACCCTCATCAAATACGATAACTTTTGATACAAATCCTCGATCATCAATGATTAATTGTTGCGTCATCATATCGTCAGCAAACAAGTCAATATGGTCAAATGATAATTGATCACTCCAAATTGTCGCGTAGTGCTGGCCAGAAACGTTGACTAGAATTCGATCGGTCAACGTCATAAACTCTGCATAATCCGGCCAAGTAAAGTCATTTAATGCCACAGGTCGTGGCGCTGACAAGTCAATATGTTGTAATACATCAAACGCTGACCAAACGGTAGCTTTATCAATATTTTTGTTTGACAATATACCACGCAATTTGGGTAGATAATCACACAAGATGAAGGCAACTTCTTGTCCTTGTTCTAAAAATAATTGTGCTTGATGGATGCTGTCATTAAATTGTGGTATCTCTACGCCAAGTTCGCTCCAGTTTGGCATAATGTGAATTCTCATCGAAAGTACCTCATATGTACGGAGATCAATTCTCCTGATTTTAGACTAAATCATATTTAACTCATTGCAAGTTCAAATCTTGCCACTGCTTATAAACACTATCTTTGGTAAATAATTGTGCTTGTTGGGACGCTAATATGCTAGCCTCTTGCCATTGCTTATCATCTTGAAATAGCGAAACTATTCTGTTTGCAGCCTGATCATAATTACCAATTGGTACAAGTTGTTCATTTGACATGTATGTATTTGGTCCATAATTAACATTATACGCGATTACAGGAAGTCCATGCGACATCGCTTCAATATTTTGCATACCGTTCCCTTCAGTTGGTACGGTTGATAGCAATACTTGCGCTCCTTCTATTACATCATCCAACATTTTACCAACAACATAGTTACCAAATGTAACAGTATTTTTTAACCCTAGTTGTTCAATTAATAAATCTAACTCATTTAATAGCTGCCGATCAGTACTGTAACCCCGAAATTCTAGCGTCGCATCTGCTACACTAGCTTGCACGCTTTTTAGGATATACAGCGCATCTTGTGGTTGTTTTTCTTTGGCAATTCGGCCCAATACTAAAATTTTATGTGATTTACAATTGGCCAATAAATTTGTTTTATTTTCTTTGACAATCGTATCTGGTGCAGCCAACACGGGTAGTGTTGTTAATGGCTGCATATCTTGCTGTTGTTGTTTCGTGGCCACAATAATACCGGTAAAATCTAGTGCCCCGCGCATCAATTCAACTAATGTTGTCAACAATTGTCCCTTCAAATTTGTATGTGAACTATGCAAATAAAAATATTTTCCTTTTGTACTTTTTATTCCCGGTATGGTATTCAACATACTAGCTCTTTCTAAAATTATAGTCCCAGGATTTTGTTTCAGTTGCTCGTTCATAAAAAAGGTAAATAATTCATTTTCTGTATTAAACCGGTAATTTGCACCACAATAATTAATCAACTTATACATCGTTGGCATCAAATGCCCTTGGACATTCATATGTGTGATCTCTAAAACAACTTTCCCAACAGGAGTATAGAATTTTTGCAGACTAACTTCACCATTTGGATGAAAATAAGCGGTTGACGACTTAAAACCACGATAGTCCCATTCGTCACGTGCAACAATATGATCAAAGCGATCAAAGTATTCAACATTACCCATTAGCGCAACTGTCGCCGGCATGACATTTACCTTAGCAACAGTGCGTCCCTCATTTAGGATCAATGATTGGTCGGGATTAGGACTTTCAATGACGTATCTTTTTTTAGGAATTGTGACAGATTCGCGTAAATTTTGTTTGGCTCGGCTAACCCGCGTCGCCTCTTGGAAAAAATCATACATATTCAAAACTTGATGGTCATTTAACCCAAGGGTTTTAATTGTCCGATGGAATACTGGTGTATAATTCCGTGTAACAAATAACGTTAAATTGCCAAATGAATTATACATCGATGTGCGAGCAGCCTGAGAAAATTCAGTACCGGAGTTAAATTCAAATGCATTCTCCGAAATGAAATAATTCATGATTCACTCTCCTCATCCGCACCCTTTAGATCATTAATCGTCATATGAAAATAATTAGCTTGTTTGACTGGCCACATTTTTTTTGCATCGACCAAAAGTAAACACCATTGTGCCCACACCGTGTCAGAACTATATCGATAAGACATTTCATAGGATGTGTCGCTGAGTTGTTGCATGAGACGTGGCTCTTTGAAGATGTGAATTAACGCTTCACCCATAGATTTGTAATCATTTAGAGGCACGATGTAACCATTTTTCCCCTCATTAATAATTGCATTTGGACCATAGTTGACATCGTAAGTTACCCCAATGTCTCCCTGTGCCAACGCTTCCATCAGCGATAAATTAAACCCTTCCATACTTGAAGTAACACCAAAAACTTGCGCGTCTTGTTCAACCAATGCAACCTGATCAGTATAATCATGCAATGTCACAATGTTTTCTAAATTATTTTCTCTAATGGCTGACTCAATCAAACGTTCAGCAAGAAAATTATTGGTTGGATCCTTGTACCCATATAAATCAAGCGTTATTTGTGGCACTTGCTGGCGCGCATACGCAACCGCTTTTACTAATTGGTCAAGTTGTTTTTCTGGTGCTTTACGTGCCAATGCCACGACTTTACCAAATGTTCGCTCTGCCATAGGCACACGTTGCTGTTGTAACTGTTTCATTGGTATAACGCCAACTGGAATTGTAAATAGTTTCGTGGTTGGTTTGAATCGACTGCGAATATCATTTTTTTGCCTTTCCGTAGCGCTAACCACAGCATCATAGACGTTAATATTAAACAAACTATACTCATAATTATTATTTAATATGCCCTTTTCAGGATGACTCGCGTCACTAGCATGAGAATTATGCAAAAAAAGTACATTGTACGATGGTTTATCCAAATAACGCAATACAGTTTGAGCTAAATGTGCACGATCTAATATAAAAATATTTGGTTCATTTTTTGACCAGTACTCATCATTAAGCAAATTTAAAAAGTGCAAGGTTACTTGCTCAAGTGTATCAAAAATATGGATTTCGCCTACCCTACTTATCAACCGCCAACAAACTTTTTCAACCGATCCATCACTATTGATTTTGTTAAATGCTTCTAAAACCGTTCTTCCTTCCGGACTTTGCCATGTTTCGGAACCAATTTTATTATCAGGTGTGTACCATTGAGATAGAGAAACAAAGCCTCGAGAATCATACATATTAACACAATATAAATTACCAAAACCATCAAACAACTCAGTAGATGCCACTTGCTTTTGATCAGTCCGATAATTAACACGAGCAATAAGCTGTTGATTTATATCGTAAATAAGATAACGATTTTTTTTAAGCTCTTCAACTCTATGCGTGTTAGCCACACCAAAATCTAGATTATCAACTGTTATCGTCTGATCGGATACCTCAGTTGCTTCCTGAAAATAATCAAACATGTTAATCACCTCGAAGGATTTTAAGCTGGTTGCTTTCATGTTTTCATGCAAAAGAGGATCCCATTCGCGAAGCACAATTTTAAACTGTTCTCCATGTGCTCGAAAAAGATCGGCGCGTTTTAATTGCGCATGCTCAATTCCTGATTTCTGTGGTTGCATAGTTGCATTTAAGAAAAAAATCATTCTATAAATAATGACCTAACAAATGTAAACAGTCAGCAGAATGCTCACATATGCTGTCACAAATTCCTTTCCGAATTAAGAAAATATAATTCTCACCCTAATTATATCCAATTTTAAAACTCATGGATTAATTAGCAATTAAACCGACAACGCTATGAATTCAAAATAAGCTTTTCGAAAATTTATTTCGTATTATACGATTAGCAAAGTATTTGTAATTTATTTACATAATCCTCTATTATTATACAAACGAAAGACTTTCAAAATGAACCCTACTCTGAATTTATCAATTACGATACCTATCAATATGTTCTTAGATTCTATCTGGTTAGTTGAATTAACATTTATTTTTTTACTAATTATCATGATCTACCCCCTCTGCAGGTATTTTCAGCAATTACGCACACAACACGAATATGAAAGTCGCGCCACACAGACATATGTTACGAAACTGGAGCAAATTTGTTCGTCCTACAGACATTTTCAACATGACTATAAAAATATACTTGCCAGTTTAGCTCTAGCGATTGATACCAAAAATTTATGTGAAATAGAAGAAGTCTATCATTCTTTCTTATCAGAAAGTACTAGTGCTTTACCTCTTTCACCAACTTTAAATCTTCAATTGATCACCGATTTAAACCTACGTAGTTTACTCGTTGTCAAAAATCAATATGCTATTGATAGTGGTCTATTTTTTAAAGTCGATATTGCAGAAAAGTTCAATATGACTGTGACGCTAGATCTTTATCGAACTATTGGTATTTTGCTTGATAATGCCATTGAGGGAGCCATAAACAGCATCGAAAGGAAGGTCATTTTATCTATTTTGTCAGATAACGATTATCATATTGTCAGTATTACAAATACCATTAATCAGAATGTGACCCTTTCAAACATGAACAAAAATGGTTTCTCAACGAAACCGGGTCACTCTGGTATTGGATTAACCTTTGTAGAACAGTACATGGCGCGGATGCCTACGATTTCGATGCATGCTACTTTGATGAATCGGAATTTTACGCAGACGCTTACTATCGGAGAACTTCACAATGATTTATCTGCTAGAAGACGACATTACACAACAAAAGCGTATTAAACAGTATATACAACATATTCACACGTTCACTTCGCCTGCCAATTTATTATCTGCAGTGCTAAAAGATAAAACCCCGAAGATTATTTTACTGGATCTTGAAATTAAAGACGTCATTTATGCAGGTCTTCAAACTGCGCAACTAATTCGCAAGAATGATATTATTTCACCGATTATTATTGTCACAACTCATTGTGAATTATCATGGCACACATTTCAACATCACATCAGTGCATTGGACTTTATTGACAAATCACAACCTGAGTCTGCGTTCGCACAACAACTCAAGTCGGCTATTTACACAGCTGATCAAGTACTTAAACGATACGATAAAAAATCTCCTAACCTGATTACTATACGCAATGGTGCACACCTCGTCCAATTCGACCTCAACCATCTTTCTTATGTCTCCAGTAATAAGGGTACACATTATATCAATGTTTTCACAAAGAATGGTGTAAGCAAAATTCGAAATACAATCAAAACTATTGCTTCAAGCCATGAAAACTTCATACAGATTCATGCATCATTTTGTATTAATCGTGACTTTATCAAGCAATACTTAAAGTCAGAAAAAATAATTGAATTAACAGATGGTACACTGTTACCGGTGACACGTAAATTCCAACACCATTTGATCCAGTTTAAGACACCAACAATACATACTTAAGGTTTTTACCGGAATGCGTGACATTCATAAAACATCTTCAATATCTTCTTCAAGATCCTTGGGTTCTGTTTTTGGGGCATAGCGTTTTACGACGTTTCCCTCCTTATCCAATAAAAACTTTGTAAAATTCCATTTGATTGTGCTACTACCCAGCATTCCTTTTGAATTCTCTTTCAAATATTTAAACAAAGGATCTGTGTTTTTACCATTCACGGCAACTAGTTGATGCATTGGAAAAGTTACACCATAAGTAAGTTGACATGCTTGGGCTGCTTGTGATGCGGTTTCTAACTCTTGTTTGAATTGATTAGATGGAAAGCCTAAAATTACTAGTCCCTTATCTTTATACTTCTTATATAATTTTTCTAACTCACCAAATTGTGGTGCATAGCCGCACTTCGTAGCAGTATTAACAATCACTACTGGATGATTGGCTAGCTTATTAAGTGAATAAGTTTCTCCGTTTTCTAAGGTTGCAAAATAATCGTATATGCTCATAATCACTACTCCTTAATTTTAATGTATTATAACATTATGAAAATTAGTTGTTATACTATTTGTTTTCTACCAAGTTTTCAATTGTTCTATCTTTTATAAAAAAATAAACCAACAGGCTACTAACGTCCTGTTGGTTTATTTTTTGTTATTTATCAGTATCGTCTTGTGCACGATCTAATAGTTCTGAAACTTGGTCAATTTGTTGCTCATCCAACGGTGCCTTATCAGATGTTTCACGTGAAACATCCTCTAGCACTTCCTCGTGTTCTACTTTTGCTAACGTAGCCACTTTGGCATTACCTTCTAAGCGAATCAAACGCACACCCAGTGTTGCACGTCCTGTCTGACTGACAGAATCAACATTAAAACGAATCATTACACCTTGTGTCGTCGTAACCATAATATCTTCTTGGCCACTGACAATAGTCATTCCAGCAAGGGGACCATTTTTCTCGGTGATATTTGCCGTTTTAATTCCTTTACCGCCACGACCCTTGATTGGATATTCGCTCACTGGTGTTTGCTTTCCGTAACCTTTTTCCGTGATGATCAAAACATTATGATCTTTTTCCAACACGTCAGAACCAACCACTAGATCCCCTTCGCGAAGGCGAATACCACGGACTCCAGCAGCTGAACGTCCCATAACACGTACATCGTTTTCAGCAAAACTAACTGAATAACCATTGTGTGTCGCAATAATAATATTTTGCGTACCATCAGTAATTTGAACAGATAGTACTTCATCATCATCATGCAAAGTTAAGGCTTTTAGTCCATTCGTACGAATATTTGCAAATTCCTTTACCGCTGTACGCTTGACAACACCCAAACGAGTTACAAAGAATAGGTAATCATTGCTTTCACCGGCTTCCCCACGAACATTGATAACGGTTTGAATTTTTTCATTTCCTTCAAAATTCAAAAGATTAACAACTGGGATTCCCTTCGCTTGGCGACCATATTCTGGTACTTCATAGCCTTTCATACGGTAGACTTTACCCTTATTAGTAAAGAACAACAAAGTATCATGCGTTGATGTAGAGATCATCTGGTCAACAAAATCCTCATCATGAACATTCATACCCTGAACACCACGACCACCTCGATTTTGTGCCTTAAACTCTCCAGTTGCAACGCGTTTGATGTAACCACTATTAGTCAATGTTACGATTACATCTTCTTCTTCAATCAAATCTTCATCTTCAATACTTAGAACGTCACCAACCTGCAATTCTGTGCGACGCTTGTCACCAAACTTTGTTTGGATTTCTAGTAGCTCATTATAAATAATTTCATCAACACGTTCTTCATGCGCCAAAATATCTTTCAAATCAGCAATCAGAGCAACAAGTTTTTGATATTCTTCTTCAATCTTGTCACGTTCCAAGCCAGTCAAACGAACCAAACGCATGTCCAAGATAGCTTGTGCTTGTTTATCAGATAAAGCATAACCATTAATTAAACGAGTTTTAGCCTCCTCAGAGGTCTTTGACGAACGGATAATTGTGATAATTTCGTCTATATGATCAAGCGCAATGCGTAAACCTTCTAAAATATGTGCGCGCGCTTGTGCCTTTTGTAATTCAAATACTGTACGACGACGGATAACTTCACGTTGATGTGCCAGATAAGCAACAAGTATCTCTTTCAAACTCATTGTCTTAGGCGCACCGTGATCAATCGCCAACATATTAAAGCTAAAACTAGTCTGCAATAATGTTTGCTTATATAGATTATTTAAAATGACACTTGCCGAAGCATCGCGACGAACATCAATAGAAATTCGTAAGCCTTCACGATCCGATTCATCGCGAATTCCTGTGATGCCTTCTATCTTTTTATCACGTGCTAATTCAGATATACGCTCAATTAAACGCGCCTTGTTAACGGCGTAAGGTAGCTCAGTTACAACAATCTGCTCTTTACCTGATTTAAGTTGCTCAATATCTACTTTTGCACGTACAGTTACAGTGCCACGTCCAGTTTCATATGCACGACGAATACCTGACTTTCCCATAACAATACCACCAGTGGGAAAATCGGGTCCAGGTAATGCTTCCATCAGGTCGGCTGTGGTAGCCTCTGGATTATTCATCAAAATATGAAGCGCAGAAATCACTTCAGCAAGGTTATGCGTTGGAATGTTCGTTGTCATTCCAACAGCAATTCCGGTGGCCCCGTTAACCAACAAATTTGGAAAACGTGCTGGTAATACTTCCGGTTCGCGTTCCTCACCATCATAGTTGGGAATAAAATTAACTGTATCTTTGTTTAAATCACGAACCATTTCCATGGCGACTTTACTCAAACGAGCTTCCGTATACCGCATAGCAGCAGCACCGTCGCCATCGACAGAACCAAAGTTTCCGTGACCGTCAATTAACATGTGTCGGTATGAAAAAGGTTGTGCCATCCGGACCATTGACTCATAAATTGCAGAATCTCCGTGGGGGTGATATTTACCCATTACATCCCCAACAATACGAGCCGACTTTTTGTGTGGCTTATCTGGTGTGTTTCCCTGTTCAATCATTGAATACAGAATTCGTCGATGTACCGGCTTCATGCCATCGCGCACATCTGGCAGTGCACGTGCCACAATAACAGACATGGCATATGACAAGAATGACGTTTTCATTTGTTCTGACAAATTCGCATTTTTAATACGGCTGTCGTTTAACTCAGACATTACTTATTTACTCCTCGCAAATATTTTATGACTTTTATATTGTGTTTTTAAATTCAATACTAAACACACTTGGATTAAATATCCAAATTTTCAACAAAGACTGCATTATCTTCAATAAACTTTCGACGTGGAGGCACATCGCCACCCATCAACATGTCAATAACTGCTTCAGCTTCTTCAGCATCAGCTGGATCAACACGTAATAAACGACGGTTCTGAGCATCCATGGTCGTATCAGCTAATTGATCATAATCCATTTCTCCAAGTCCCTTGTATCGTTGCACTTTTGGCTTAACATTGGATGGCAATTGCGACAAATATGACTCAAGTTCTTCATCAGAATCCAAGTAAGTCATTGATTTGTTGTTGCCTAAAGCAACGCCATACAAAGGTGGCTGAGCAATATAAATATAGCCAGCATCAACCAAAGGTCGCATATAGCGATAAAATAATGTCAAAAGTAACGTACGAATATGTGCGCCATCAACATCCGCATCAGTCATAATAATAACTTTATGATAGTTAGCTTTTTCAACATTAAAATCATCCCCAAAGCCAGTGCCCATAGCTGTAAAGAGCGAGCGAATTTCTTCGTTAGCCAAAACACGTTCCAGTGAAGCTTTCCCCACGTTCAAAATTTTACCACGAATTGGCAAAATAGCTTGTGTTACACGGTTTCGTCCTTGCTTAGCAGAACCACCGGCAGAGTCACCCTCAACGATGAACAATTCTGAAATGGCAGGGTCATTTGATGTGTTATCTGCCAACTTTCCGGGTAGATTACCAATCTCCAAACCAGATTGTTTACGCGTCATTTCGCGAGCACGTTTAGCTGCTAAACGTGCTTTTTGAGCCAAGACACCTTTTTCAACAATTTGTTTAGCAACATTTGGGTTTTCCATCATGAAACGACTAAATGTTTCTGAGAACATGCGATCTGTGGCTTGACGCGCATCAGAATTGCCTAGTTTGGTCTTAGTTTGTCCCTCAAATTGTGGATCTGGATGCTTGATAGAAACAATCGCTGTCATTCCTTCACGAACATCTTCACCAGTCAAACTTTCCGCACCGTCTTTAATTTGACCACTTTTACGTGCATAATCATTAATCACACGTGTCAATGCTGTTTTAAAGCCGGTTTCATGCGTCCCGCCTTCATAAGTATTAATATTGTTTGCAAAAGTACGCAAACTGTCTTTTATGTCAGTTGTGTATTGTAAAGCAGCTTCAACGACAATTCCATTTTCCTCACCCTCAACATAAACCGGTTCAGGAAAAATAACTTGCTTATCTTCGTTTAGGTATTGAACATATTCTTTAATACCACCTTCAAAATGGAAGCTCTCTTTGATTGGTTCTTCTAAACGTTTGTCAGCAATCGAAATACGTAATCCTTTATTTAAAAAGGCCAACTCGCGCACACGTGTCAACAAAGTCTTGTAATTATAAGTTGTTGTCTCGCGAAAAATATCAGTATCAGGCTTAAAGTGAACAATTGTGCCGCGTTCAATCGTTGGTTCCTCGTCTAAGGTTCTCATAGTTGTGTGAACACGACCAACTTTGAAGTCCATATAGTAAACTTTATTATCACGAACCACTTTAACATCTAAGTCGGTTGACAACGCATTAACAACAGAAGCACCAACACCATGCAATCCACCAGATACTTTATACCCGCCGCCACCAAACTTTCCACCAGCGTGAAGCACGGTAAACACAGTCTCTAGCGCGGGTTTCCCTGTTTTTGTTTGGATATCAACCGGAATACCTCGTCCATCATCTGTTACAGTAATTGAATTATCTTTTTCGATTGTTACCGTTATGTGGGAAGCAAATCCTGCCAACGCTTCATCAATACCGTTGTCGACAATTTCCCACACCAAATGATGCAAACCTTGGGCTGTAGTCGTTCCTATATACATTCCGGGACGCTTACGAACAGCCTCTAAGCCTTCCAATACTTGAATTTGATCAGCATTATAATCACCGGCCTTCGCATCAACCGTGCTAGCGTGTCGGATTTCTTCGTCATCAGTAATAATATCATCAACTGATTCTAATTCTTGATCTATATTTTCGTTATTTTCTGCCATTTTGTATCCTTTATGTACTATCTATTATCATCACATAGCAAAATCAATTCATTGATTTAACCTATGTGTCGTTTTCGAGTGTAATCACTCCTTGTTTCACATGAAACACACGTGGTTTTCGAATGAGTTGCCGTGCAATATCGCTGAGTGTTGGTGCAGTGATAAATGTTTGCACCTTATCTTGAATTGCCAATAATAAATGTGTCTGCCGACTGGCATCAAGTTCACTAAGTACATCATCGAGAAGCAATACTGGATACTCCCCAGTTTCTTGTTGCATTAAATCAATTTCGGCTAATTTAATAGCCAACGCCGTTGTTCGTTGCTGTCCTTGTGAACCAAAAATAGCAACATTATTCCCATTAACATCAAATTGTAATTCGTCGCGATGAGGGCCAACCATTGTCGATCCTTGCATAATTTCACGTGAACGCTGACGTGACAATGCATCAGCGAATACCGATTTCACCTCTTCAAGACTAGCATCTGAAGCAAAATCAACCGAACTCATATATCGTAATTTCAAAGCTTCACGCTGATCAGATATTTCAGCGTGAATTGGTTGTGCAGCCAATTCTAATTTGTTCAAAAATTCTTGACGTGCAATTAAAATTTGTGAACCTACATCAACCAATTGTTCACTCAATACATCCAAGAATACTGTGTCCGTTGTCTGTTTAAGTTGCAAACGCTTAAGATAAGCATTTCTTTCTTTTAAAATCCGCTTGTATTGTGTCGTATTATACAAATACAAGGGGTTCATTTGGCCAAACTCCATGTCAATAAAACGGCGACGTACGCTTGGCGCCCCTTTAACCAGCTCAAGATCTTCTGGTGCAAACAAAATGACATTGAGTTGCCCGATATAATGCGACAGCTTTGATTGTTCAAGATGATTAACCCGTGCTTTTTTACCCTTATTAGAAAAATGGAGCGACAGCGGGGTCTCACTAATAGAACGTTTAACCCGGCCACTGATAGTTGCTTCTTTTGCTTGCCATTGGACCAAGTCTTTGTCACTACTGGTTCTATGTGACCTTGCAAGTGCCAATACATAAATACTTTCTAATAAGTTTGTTTTTCCTTGCGCATTTTCACCAAGAAAAACATTCACACCCGAGCTGAATTCCAGCGTTAAATCTGAATAATTACGATAATGATCGAGCTTTAACGATTCGAGTTCCACGAACCGGGTCCTTTAGGTTTGTTTGTCGAGCGACCAAATCCACCAGCACGAGTACGATTTTTTTTGCGTAATTCAGCAAATCTAGCTTCCTTACGGGCTTTGGCTGCAGCTGCCTTTTGTGCCTTAATACGATCATCACGGACGGTTTTTTTAGCGTTCATAGCACGTTCAGCTCTTTGCGTCTCAGCTTCTGCTATCAACTCTTCAGCATTCTCTGCTAATTCAATTGTGTATGTTTCGCCATCAATAACAATCTCATCATGATCGTATAACTTTTTACCGCGACGATTTTCTGTTTCTCCGTTGAGTAACACCGGAAAATCCATTAAATAATATTTGGCCTGGCCGCCTGATGAAATAATGTTCTCTTCTTTTAATAATTGTGTCAAAGTAATGTATTCAGTTGTGATACGTACGCTGGTTGTCATATATCGCTTTCTCTTTGTGAGTTAATGGTCACGGTAGTTACTATAGTATTATACCATTTTTAAACCCTAAAAGCTCAAAAACGAGGCCTAAAATTGTATATAAGCAATTCTAGGCCTCGTTAGTGTGTTTTGTTTATTTTTGTTTAAACGGGTTTATTTTCAAGTATTTGAACAAATGACATATTTTTCAATTTAAAACGTGCGGACTGGTGTTATGAGTTGTAATTGTTTATTGTCTGTCTCTCCTTCAGGTGTCAAAGTAAACGGACGTAAATTACTTGTAAATTTAACATCTACACGCTTGCCATTAAAAATACGCAAAGCATCACGAACGTAATCCGGATTGAAAGAGATTTCTAAGTCCTCCCCTTCAATGCTATTGGCATTCAACTCTTCGGTCACCTGTCCAACTTCTTGAGATGTACCGGTTAACACTGCACGCCCCGCTTTTAATGACAATTGAACAACGTTATTCCGACTTTCGTGACTCAGTAAGCTTGCTCGATCAATTGCACCCAGTAATGAGCTTGCCTCAATTGTGATTTGTGTCGTGCTCTCCGTGGGAATCAAACGATCTGTCTCAGGATAGTTTCCCTCTAGTAAACGTGAATAAAATGTTGTATGTCCTAAATCAAACACCGCTTGGTTTGTAGAAAACTTGATTTCCACACGATCTTGTCCCTCGAGTAATGCTTGTAATTCATTAAAAGATTTTGCTGGAATAATTACATTTGCATCAACATTGTTGGCGTCAGTTCCTGTTAGTTGAACAATGCGTTGGGATAAGCGATGAGAATCAGTTGTAACTGCCTTCACGCTATTTCCTGTTAATTGTAGATGTATCCCAGTTAAAATTGGTCGACTTTCTTGTGTAGAAGCTGAAATTTTTGTTTGCGAAATAATATCGACAAGTTGCGCAGCAGAAACACTCAAACTTTGCACATCATCCATTTCTGGTAATTGTGGGTAGTTTTGTACGTCTTGTCCATTAATTGTAAATGATGAGGCACCAGATGTAATAGTAGCTCGTAAGCCCTCAACATTAAGAGTCATTGCATCATTAGGAAGGCGCTTAACAATATTAATAAAGAAAGTTGCCGGTAAGGTAATGCCACCAGGAGTTGTGATAATTAATTGGGCACTAGTATCTGATTGTGGCACAGTTGTCTCAATAGAAATATCTGCATTTGAACCAGTAAGGACTAATTCTTCATCATTTAAAACTAATTTGATATTAGTCAAAATTGGAATAGTTGTTCGTGATGAAATAGCACGTGATACATCATTGAGTGCTTTAATAAAGGCTGAACGGTTAATTGTAAATTGCATGATGTTACTCCTTTTTAAATTAAGCAAATAAGTGATAGTTATATTAATAATTATATAAAAAATATGTAGTAGTAATAATAAGGGGTGTTGATGTTGTGGAAAAGTCACCTGTGACTAACAGAACGTTTACAAGTAGTTGTTCACAACGCTGTTGGTAACTACCCTATTTTTACAACTTTATAAACATACGTTTTTATGAGCAATGCTTAGAGTTATTTGCCATGTTTAATTTCATCAGTTAGGGCGTCCAACATTTCCTTTGTACGCGAATCGCTCTCTGATTTTTCAGTTATTTTGGTCGTGGCATGTAGTACCGAAGAATGATCTCGCCCACCAAATGAACGGCCAATATCAGGCAAACTTTCATTTGTTAGCGTTCTTGTTAGATACATAGCAACATGCCGTGCAGTGACAAGATCTTTTTTGCGACTTGAACTTTTAAGATCATCAATAGTTTGCATATAATAATCTGCCACAACCTGTTGAATGCGCTCAACAGTGATCTTGAAGCCTTGATTAATATTTAAATCACCTAATATTTGTTGAGCAGTCTCTTTTGTAGCCGGTTTATTCATATATCGCAAGCTGGCTTCAAACTTATGAAACGCCCCTTCTAAGCTACGCACATTGGAATCAATTTTTTCGGCAATCAGTTCTAACACATCGTTAGGAATATCTAAGCCATCAGATTCAGACAAATTTTGTAGAATAGCTACTCTTGTCGGTAAATCAGGTTTTTGAATATCCATCATAATGCCGGCTTCAAAACGTGATGTTAATCGTGTTTGTAGATCAACAATCTCTGTTGGTAATTTATCTGAAGTCATAACGATTTGTTTACCATTTTTAGTTAAAACGTTAAAAGTATTGAAAAATTCTTCCTGAACTTTTTCTTTTCCAGACCAGAATTGGATGTCATCAACAAGTAAGAGGTCAACAGAACGATATTCTTGCTTAAAAGCTGCTGTAGCGCCATCCCCTGCGCGCAAAGATTCAGTAAAATCGTTCAAAAAATCTTCAGCTGTAGCGTATTTGATGTGTGCGCTTGGCGTCGACACAGCATACGCGTTGCCGATAGCTTGCATCAAATGTGTTTTCCCAAGACCAACCCCACCATAAATTAAATAAGGATTGTATACTTGTCCAGGCTCATCAGCAACTGCACGCGCGACAGCATAGGCATTTTCGTTTCCTGAACCGATAACAAATTTTTCAAAAGTAAAATCTGGATTTAAGTCAGATTCGCGCGTAAATGATAAATTATCTGAAAAAGTTGGTATAGTGGTAGGCTTTGCTTCGGCCACTTGCAAGTCGGGCTTAATAAAACCATCAGCAATCGACATGGCAAATTGTACAAAATCCATGGAGTATTCACTATCCCATTGATCAATGATATCTTGTGCCATATCACTTGGTACTGCTAATGTTAAACTGGTATCCCCTAGTGTCAGCGGTTTTAGCGGTTCTATATAGGTGGAAAAAGTAACACGACCGAGCTTGGTAAAAAATTCGGCTTGCACTTTTGACCATAATTCTTCTTTGGTTATTGGTTTTGTCACGATTATCTCTCCTAAATATGGTTCAAGTCAGAATGAAATGACGATCTTACGTTGATAGTATTTAACGAAGATTATGGATTGAACCGACGACTTTTCTAATATAGAAGAAGTAGCAAAGATAATTATAACAATAAGAAAAATAGTTTTCCACAGGCAAACGACAACTTTAGAGAATATCAACAGTTGTGGACAATGAAAAAGAGGGGTTGTTGATATTAAGACGAACAAATGTGTGGGTTATCCACAAATGAACATTGTTATACACAAGCAAAAGGGCGAAAGGACAATAATTGAGGCTGTTTATAAACATTATCCACAGGGGTGAGTTCACAACTTGTGGATATGTGGATAACTTGTGAAAGAGCATGTTAGTAAAAAGCTAAAAAACACCGTGAGTAAACAGGTAGAGGATAAGTTTTTATAACATTGTGAATGTTAAAGAATTTATTAAGGAGCTATTTTATTTTCTGTTTTTCCTCTAAAAAGTTGATAAATATTTTTGAAAAAACCTTAATTATCATAGCTTTTGAGCCGTTTTTGTTAGGATGGTCAACCAAAATGCATTAATAATTATTTTCACAAAATAAAACGTGTTAGAATAAATGAACCAATTGATGCTGGGGAGTAAAAATTGATGGTGCATTGTGAGCATATTGTGGGAACTTTCTTTGTTGTTGCTTTACTATATATAAATACGATAGTAAGAAATTTAAGAGGTACCCGGATGAAACACTTAGATTATAGAGAACAAGAGGATTGGCGAAAGGCCGATGACACGATTTATCAATCACCAATTGATATTCCGTTGACAAGCATTCAACAACAAGAAAACAGTCAGTTGATTATTCATTTTGAGGATCGAGTCCAGTCTGACGATCGAATTATAGGAGAACAGTTTTTAGTTCAAGGTAATTTGCGTGTTGATGGGACGGTATGGGCATTAGAAAGATTTCATTTTCACGATGGGGCAGAACATCTTGTAGACGGTAAGAGGTATGATGCTGAGATCCACTTTGTTTTCCAACGTGACAATCAAACGTTAGTGTTAGCAGTCTTTGGAGAAACAGCAGATACTGATAACGGTATCGAAGTACGAAACATTTATGACGAACATGTTAATGCAGATGGATTAATGAAGTTAATTCCTGACAATCGTAGTTATTATCGATACACAGGATCGCTGACAACACCGCCATTAGGGCAAAATATTAACTGGCTCATTTTGACGTCAGCAATACAAATATCAAAGCAAGATAAAGCATTTTTACATGCTGATTATCCAAATAATTATCGTGAAGTACAAGACTTAAATGGGCGAGAAATCGACTTTTTTCCTGAAAAAAAATAATTTAACATGTTAGTATGCTCATCATCGATTTTATGCATATTTTTATATAGATGGTGCAAACAAAACTAGTAAATGATATGATGTTATGTGAATAATTTTAAAATTTCTCACATAAATGGGGCAGTGTTTTGAGCGTATTTTTACAAAGTATACAGGGCGTCTTGGTGATCCTAGTAATGGTTGCCATTGGTTATGGATTGGCAAGTGCAAAGTGGTTCACGGATAAAAGTGGCCAGATTATTGCACGTATTGTGACGCAGGTTGCGTTGCCGATGTACATGGTGAATACGATAACGCATGATTTCACTAAAGGCGAACTGATACGTTTATTACCTGAAATTAAATTTCCAATTGTCTCGATGCTAGTTTTATTTGCAATTTCGGTTGGATTTGCACGAGCTTTAGGTATTCGAAAAAATCGCCGTGGCCTTTTTCAATCAATGTTTTTCAATTCAAATACTGTATTTGTCGGCTTACCAATAAATATGGCTTTGTTTGGTGTTAAAAGTCTACCGTATGTGTTAGTTTATTATATGGTGAACACGACTTTTTTTTGGACATTAGGCACTTATCTCATTCAGCGTGATGGAGAAGGCGCGTGGAAATTTGATATCAGGGCAACGCTATCAAAGGTTTTTTCACCACCATTGCTTGGCTTTATCTTAGGGATCATCTTTGTTTGGACAGATGTTAAACTGCCAACATTTGTGGTTTCTGATTTACAATACATAGGTAACTTAACTGTGCCACTATCAATGTTCTTTATTGGTATTGCTGTGCAGCGCGCAGGCTTGAGAAATATGGAGTTCAATAAATATAGCTTAGGCATATTATTTGGTCGTTTTATTTTGGCCCCAATTGTCATGTTTTTCCTCCTATGGAAGGCTGATGTGCCACATCTAATGAAACAAGTATTTATCTTGCAGTCAGCAATGCCAGTTATGACAAATGCGCCAGTAGTGGCTAGTTTGTATGGTGCGGATGCTGATTATGCAGCAATCATGGTAACTGAATCAACAATTCTTAGTTTGGTAGTGGTTCCGATTCTTATGACATTGATAAATAACTAGTTGCAAATGAATGAATATACTAATAACGTCAGCCTAATGGCTGTCGTTTTTGTGTTTTAAGGTACCTATGATATTTATTGATCATTTTGAAAATATTTTTATAAACAACTATAATAATGGGAAACTAATAATAATATAAAAGCGTTAATAAATTAGACGTTCTGGAGAAGATAAATAATGCAAGTAGCAATCATTGGTGCCGGTCCGCGTGGTTTAGCGGTAGCTGAGCGACTGATTAATTTAGCGGATGACGATGTTCAACTCGATGTTCAAATATTTGATCCACACGTCATTGGTGGACGAGTCTGGGACCCATCCATTCCACAAAATAAATTGTTTCTAATGAATACAGTGATTGATCAAATTACGTTATTTACTGATGATTCAATTGAACATGGTGGTAAACCACTACATGGACCAACTTTGTTTCAGTGGTTAAAGTCAGACGCGCGCACTTTTTTGGAGAAGCATTCAGAGTTTGATGATTCCTATACAGCCGAAATACAACATTTAACATCACCTAGTGATTTTGCTACGAGAGGCATGATGGGCATTTACGCGGCTTGGTATTTTGAATGGCTGAAAAAGAGAGTCCGTAGCAATCAAACATTAACCTTTACGCAGCAAAGCGTAGAAAACCTTACCCAAATTGGTACAAATTACCAAGTAGTTTTGACAGATGGGACCCAAATTTTAGCCAATCAAGTCGTGATGGCCTTAGGACATTCAAATAATGATTTAACGGCTGAGGAAGCTAAGTTTAAGTCATTTGCAGACGAAAATAGTCTAAAGTATTTACCGCCTACGCATCCATCTGAGGCCAATCTTTCCGTATTTTCGCAAGAAGATAAAGTCATCATTCGTGGCCTCGGGCTAAGCTTTTTCGATTATATGGCAGGATTGTCAATTGGAAAAGGGGGGTACTTTGAACGCGAAACAGATGGTGATTTGACCTATCATTCATCTGGACGAGAACCGCATATTATTGCCGGGTCTCGTAGTGGCGTGCCATTGCATGCGCGTGGTATCAATGAAAAAGAGACAAGTGAAGTTTATGAGCCAATATTTTTCACACTACCAGCCTTAGAAGCTTTGCGCGCAGCTGGACATGGACAAATCAAGTACGATGATTTTGAAAAGTTGCTTGTTAAGGAGTTGACCTATAAACACTTACTGAATAGAATCGACAGTCCAACTAGCAATTTGACATACGATCAGGCGCAGGATTTGAAGCAGGCGTTACTAACGAGTGCTGATTTAAATGCAACAGCAGAATCAGTTGGTTTGATTGATGAGCCACCTTTTGATATCGAGGCTATACGTCAACCGGCAAAGTATTTACCTAAGAGTGCTGATTATACGGAGTGGTTATTAGACTACTTAGAAAAAGACATTCAAGATGCTCGCTTAGGCAATAAAATAGCGCCTTTTGCAGGTGCTTTCGATATTTTACGTGATTTACGCGATCGGGTTCGTTTTGTAGTTGAGCATGATTATTTCTCTGCAGATGAATATGAAATATTTTTGAGTAAATTCAGACCGTTAGACGCTATGGTATCTGTTGGACCACCCTTGGAACGTGTCGAGCAGTTACGTGCCTTGATTAAAGCTGGAATTGTGGAAGTCATGGCTGCCAACATACAGGTCACCACTGAATCAGGTAACTTTGTTGCTCGTGATGCTCGGGGAAACGAAGTGCAAGGTAATGCATTAGTTGAAGCGCGTGTTGGCATGACAAACATTGACCTATCAACAAACCCATTGATTGCTAGTCTGCGAGAGAAGGGCATTTTGGCAGCTGCTATTTGGACACGTAACGATGGATCAACCTATAAATTGGGTTCAGCTGATGCGGATCGTCGTACCTTTGAGGTTGTTAATTCCAAAGGGGAGCGCATGCATAACTTATATATTTATGGTATCCCTCTTGAAGGCAAAAAATGGTTCGGGACAGTTATTCCACGCCCTGGTGTTAATACGGTTGTTTTGCGCGAAGGGGCATGGATTGCACAACAGATTTTGGCATAATCTTGATTGTTTCACGTGAAACAAAAAGACAGATTTGCTATACCCAGTTTATCAAGGTAGAATGAATAGCATATAGACTAGTAGACAGGTAAAGGAACTTTCCAACATTGACCATTCAGCTGATAGCAACGGATTTAGACGGTACGTTTTTGACGGACGATAAGAAGTTTGATCAAGCATTGTTTCGTAATGTATTGCGTGAATTAAATAAGAAGCATATTCAATTTACGATAGCCACAGGTGTTCATCAAGAACGCATTAACATCTTATTTAAAGATTTTCTTAATGAGCCCTTGAATTTTGTCACCAATAACGGGGCTCGTGTGGTGAAAAGCGATGGCACCGTGTTGTTCTCGAAAGTTCTCCCCCCGGTAACTTTGCGTAAAATTCAACAATTCTTGAATAACTATAGTATGCGTCCAGACCGTGGCTTGGTTTTTTCAACAGATGAGACCGCTTATTTGCCTTTGGATTTGGATATGGCAAGTAACAAGCGTTATTTTAAATACTTTAAGTACGTTAAAAGTTTCGGTGACGTGCGTGAAATTAACGAACCAATCTACAAAGTCACTATGAGTTGGACAAACTTTGACGAAAAAAGGTTTTACGATGATGCCCTTGCATTCTTTGGTGATGATGTGCATATTACGGAAACAGGTACTGGGGCTATTGATATTGTTCCTGCCTATGTCAATAAGGCCGAAGGATTAAAAATGTTAGCTGAAAGTTATGCGCTTGACTTGTCTCATGCTGTTGCTTTTGGTGATGGTGGTAATGATTTGGAAATGTTAAACGCAGTTGGGCTGCCATATAAAATGCCGGATGCTGACATTATTGGTCAATTTAATGTTGCATTGTCGGATAATAATCATAGTGGTGTTTTAAAAACTATTCAACAACTGATTACTACAAAATAGCTATTTAAAAGCATTGCACATGGTGTGGTGCTTTTAAATTAAGGAGGATGAAGTATGAATATCGGATTTATTGGTACTGGCGTAATGGGCACAGGAATAATTAATAATTTATTGCAAGCGGGCTATGAGGTATCCGTTTTCAATCGTACCCATAGCAAAGCAAATACAGTGCTCAACAATGGCGCTATCTGGCGAGATACACCGGCCAAAGTTGCACAGTACTCGGATATTACTTTTACGATGGTTGGTTATCCAAAAGATGTTGAAGAAGTGTGGACGAGTGAAGATGGTGTTTTTGCTGGTGCTAAAGAAGGTTCAATTTTGGTTGATATGACAACTTCAACACCACGTTTGGCTGAACAATTGGCTCAAACTGGTGCTGATTTAGGATTCAAAGTGTTGGATGCGCCAGTTTCAGGTGGTGACATTGGTGCTAAGAATGGGACATTAGCGATTATGGTTGGTGGCGAACAACAAGTTCTTGATGAGATTAAACCTGTATTAAGCGTTATTGGACAGCAAATTGTTTTTGCTGGTTCAGCGGGCAAGGGACAACACATGAAGATGAGCAACAATATTGGTGTTGCAGCAACCGTTATTACAATGGCAGAATCCTTAGTTTATGCAAAAGCAGCTGGCCTTGATTTAGAGAGTGCCTACAATGTTTGGCGTAAAGGCGCTGCAGGATCATGGTCGGTCGATAATTATATACCACGTATTTTCCAAGGTGATTATGCGCCTGGGTTTTATGTCAAGCACTTACTAAAAGACTTACGAATAGCGTTAGACGCTGCTAAGGAAATGGATATAGATTTGCCCAATACCAAACTTGCCGAGCAACTCTTTGAGCGATTGAGTCAAGAACATGGGGATGAAGGTGTACAAGCGATTGTAAAATTGTGGGCTTCATTTGAATAGTCTTTTTGTGGCATAGACTGTATAAAGTAAACAAAAATAGTTCAGTGAAATTGACCCGAATCATTTTCACTGGGCTATTTTTATTTGTTAAATGGCTTATATTAGTTAATTTAGCAAAAAATTGACGGACGCTTACCACATATGTTTAAATAATATGCATACTTTTAAACTTGATAACAATTAACGAACGTAAAAATTAAAAGGAAAACCATGTTCAAAACGGATAAACAAAAATATTTATTGAAATTTTTAGAAAAACACCCCAATTTAAATCGTGATGAAGAAAAATTAATCTCTGATACAACTAAAAAGTTGAATAATCCAAAAGTATCAGAATACAGAGAATTAACAAGTATGACTAATGAACTTCGAAAACTATCTCTCAACCATAATTTGTCAAAAGATGGCAGAATATTGATGACAAAATTACATCGTGATGAATGGCTATTTGGGCTCCTTTACAATCTAGGGCTCCTTTGAAATTAAAAAGAACCTTGGTCAAAGATTGACAGTGATGGAATTCTACTGTTTCTATGGTTTCAATCTTAGGTGACAAAGACTAATAATTTAAATATAAAAATCACGATACAAGAATAAAACACGACTCGTCATAGAAAGTCGTGTTTTATTTGTATACATTAATTCAATAAATTCATCAATAAGCTAATGTCAAAGCCTGTTTCTCAGCGACAGCGGCAAGAGCAACCTCAGGAATGTAGTTAATTGGTTGACTAAAGTTGGGTTGGAAGAAAAAGTCAGACATTGCTAATTCATCAATTGTCATTTGTTTTTGAATGGCTATGGAAACGAGATTGGCAGATTGCGACACATCATGTTGAGACATAAACGAACCGCCAACAATTCGGCCAGTATCTTTTTCCCAAGTTAATGAACTAAGAACAGAAGTTGTACTTAGCATAAAGTCGGGACGATAATCACTTTCGATAACTGTTTCAATGACATCAAGACCTTTTTCTTTAGCAGTCGCACTATTCAATCCGGTAGCAACCATGGCCTGTTCATATAGTTCGACTGCGGAAGTAGCTTGTGTTCCGAGGTAACGAGTTGTTGGTTCAACAATGTTTTTACCGACTAGTATACCTTGGCGGATAGCGTTTGTAGCCAAGGGGATGTAATCAATGGCTTGGGTTGGATTGAAAAAGACAGTACTGGCATCTCCAGCGGCATAGACGTTGTCTTCACTAGTTTGCATATAATCGTTAACAATTATCGCACCATTTGGAAGTGTCTCAAGTTGACCACTGAATAAATCGGTGTTTGGTAAGAATCCAATGCCTAGTATTGCAATATCAGCTTCGTATGAGCCATTTGGTGTGGTTATTTTGATACCGTTAGGCGTGTTTTCGAATTTAGATACAAACTGGTTGAGAACCACATCAACATTGTTTTTTTCGTACTCTTTTTGAATACGCTCGGTGAAAGCCGGACCAAAGTTTTTTGCCAACACACGGTCAGCACCATCAATTAACGTCACTTGTTTTCCAGTAACAGAAAGTTGTTCAGCTAACTCAGCCCCAATGTAACCAGCGCCAATGACAGCTACACGCTTGAGATCTTTGGCAACGCTTTTGATACGAGTAGCGTCATCCCAAGATTTACAGAAATACACACGATTACTGTCAATCCCAGGAATATTTGGAATAACGGGCTTTGAACCAGTTGTGATAACTATTTTGTCAAATTGTTGTGTTGTAACCTCTTCTGTATCTAAATTAGTTACTGTTAATGTTTTAGATTTTAGGTCAGCCTGATTAACTTGGTGCGCCATCAACATGGTAATACCTTGGTTGCGCATTGATTCAGGAGTTTCGTAGAACATTTTTTCAGGATCAGAAACATGATCACCAATCCACAAAGCTATGCCGCACGACAAAAATGAAACAGTAGTATTTTTTTCAAATACAGTTACTTCTGCCTCGGGATGCTCCGATTTGATTTGTTTGGCTGCATATACGCCAGCATGTGTAGCACCAATTATACCTATTTTCATGATGTATGTCCTCCGATTAGTAATTGTAATCTGTACATCAATTATAAGCTCAAACAATCACATAAGTAATTGACCTAAGTCAAGGATTATCTATTTTTGTGATATTTAACACGATTTTACCTTTGGAGCTATTACTGATAATTCTTTTTTCTTCAAGTTTTGTAAAGTTTCGACTCAGGGTAGCAGGAATAGTGCCGAGATATGCTGCTAGTTCTTTTTTTGACATAGGTAGTTCAAAACTTAAACTATCTGTTTCCTCGGCAGTATCCTTTAAAAACTTCAATAATCTATCTTCCACAGATCCAGTTAAAAGATTAGCTTGTTGTGTCTGTAATTTCTGCATCTTTTCAGCAATAGATATGGCTAATGATAGACCAATGGTTGGTTGTCGTTTTGTTAAGGTCATAAAATCGCTTCTGCGAATTTCACAAATGCGAGATTTTATCACAGCGACACACGTTACTGCGTGGCGTGAACCTATAATTAAAGATTCTTCTCCATCAATGTCACCTTCATTTAAGAAATAAAGCGTTTGTTCTTTTCCATTGCTGGAGGTTTGGCTGATCTTTAGTTTGCCTTGATGTACTAATAGTAGTCGATCAGAATCATCCTCTACATCAAAAATGGTTTCCCCAGGCGCGTATTCAATGTAATTGATTTGTTTGCTAATCATATTTAGTTCATCTTGGGGAAGCTGACTAAATAGAACAGTTTCTGAAATACAATTGTGGTTAGGATGTGTTAATTTACGCATAAGAAGAGTCCTTAGAGTATCTTGATAATATTTGAGCAAATAGGATTAAAAAATTTTAAAATAATATATAAGTATATTTCTAAAATTTATTGTAACAAAAGTTTGATTGTCAATGCTGAGATGAGGATTATATTGCTATTAACATAGCAAAGAGCGTATAATAGTTAAGTATTTGAAAAAAAATCTAGTACGCTTGTGCTGGGGTTGATTTCATGATATGATTAAACTCGAATTGCAAAGTTTTTGCAGGTAAAAATCGTGAATGGAGGTGAACACACATGAAGCGTACATACCAACCAAAAAAGCGTCATCGTGAACGCGTACACGGATTCCGTAAGCGTATGAGCACGAGCAACGGTCGTAAAGTTTTGGCTCGCCGTCGTGCAAAGGGCCGCAAGGTTCTATCTGCCTAACAAGGTCGCTGCTATGCAGTGGCTTTTTTATTTAGTACATGAAGAAATAAATAATATATTATTTATCGTGAAGATGAACATTTTAGTAACCATTTAGGCATGTTGATACGGCTACGTACATAAATAGGGAGTAATTTCATGAGAAAAACATTCCGCATAAAAAAACCAGAAGAATTTCAACATGTTTTTAATAAACACCGTTCTGTAGCTAATAAGTATTTTATTGTTTATCAAATGGATAAACCAGAGCAAAAACATTTTCGTGTTGGGCTTTCGGTTAGTAAAAAAGTAGGTAAAGCACATGAGCGGGTTTGGGTTAAACGTCGTATCCGTCAAAGCTTGTTAGAATTGAAACCTGAATTACCTCAAGAGTTGGATTTATTAGTCATTGCACGCCCTGCTGCAGCACATAGAAGTCAAAAATTTTTGAAAAATCAAATGATTCATGTGTTAAAGTTGGCTAAGATATTGAAAGAAGAGAACGAATGAAGCGATTTGAGAATATTTTGAAGAGAATTGGACCGTTACCTTTGATTATGGCAGGAGTAGCTTTGGTCTTAATCATTGTGTCCGGATTGTCGTATGATGGACATGTGACATCACATAGTTTCTGGAGTGCGATTGTCGCGGTGTTTACAAGAGCTATTTTGGGTGCTTCAAGTTGGTTTGGCAATAACTATGGTATGGGTATTATCCTGTTTACTATTTTTATTCGCTTCTTGATCTTGCCACTAATGGTATACCAAGTGCAATCAATGATGAAAATGCAAGTGGTTCAGCCGGCTTTAAAAGAACTACAAGCAAAGTATCCAGGTAAGGATACTGAAAGTCGTCAGTTAATGATGGCAGAGCAACAAGCACTTTATAAGGATGCTGGCGTAAATCCATTTGCTTCAATGCTACCTTTAATTGTGCAAATGCCTATTTTAATTGCACTGTATCAGTCAATTTGGAATTCACCTGTTCTAAGATCGGGAAAGTTTCTGTGGCTACAATTGGGAAGTAATGATCCGTACTTTATTTTACCGGTGTTGGCCGCATTGTTCACGTTTGCATCATCATGGCTTTCAATGCAATCTAACCCCGATCAAAATGGTATGACTAAGGCTATGCCATACATTTTCCCTTTGATCATCTTTTTCTCTGCTCTAGCCGTTCCGAGTGCTTTGTCACTGTACTGGGTTGTGGGAAATGCTTTCCAAACTGTACAGACATTTTTCTTGCAAAATCCTTTCAAAATACGACGTGAACGCGAAGCAGCAGCGCAACTTGAAAAAGAAAAACAACGTAAAATCAGAAAAGCAAAACGCCGTAAGCGGTAAAAAATGATATTATTAGCTGGAAACAATGTTGTTATAACACTGTTTCCAGCTTTTTTTGTATAAATATTTTTTAAAAACTGATATAATATTATTTAATGTTAGAGGGGCAGATAGGATATGAACTTTATAAAAAACTGGGTAATACCCATTGTCATTGGTCTTTTCATTGCTTTGATTATCCGCACATTTCTGTTTACTTTGGTGACAGTTGACGGACCGTCAATGAATCCCAATTTAGACAATGGCGAATTAGTTGTTGAGAGCAAAATATCTACTGTGAAACGTGGGGATGTCATAGTTTTTGACGCAACTAATGAGGATCCACAAATTAAATCTGGGCACAAGGATTATGTGAAGCGCGTAATTGCTGTTGGCGGTGATATAGTATCACATAAAGGTGCGAATCTATATGTTAATGGTAAAAAAGTTAATCAGGATTACATTGGATTAGAGCAACAATCAGGGGGCACTTGGGGTGATTGGACGTTAAAAACGCTATCATCTCGAGATTTTTGGCAAAAGAAAGATCGTAACACAACAGTTGTACCAAAGAATTCATACTTTGTACTAGGCGACCACCGATCGGTTTCAAATGACAGTCGTATGTTTGGTTACGTTGAAAAGAAGCATGTACTTGGTAAAATCTATGTGCCATTCTGGAACTCAGATAAGCAATCAAAAGAGAATGTTAATGACCAGTCAAAAAAATTTTTTGCAAACTAAATCAACGAAAAATCTAGTACTACGCGCAATGCAACCTGATGATTCAGAGGCACTTGCGCGTATTTATTTAGGTGCTCGACAACATAATTTTTCTTGGGTTAAACATCCTAAATTAGAGGATTTTGCTAGAGTTTCTCATGGTGAGGTGGTCGAGGTCGCTATTATTAATCAAGAAATTGTAGGATTTGCATCCTTATCAGAGCGTGATAGTTTTTTACATCTGCTATTTATTAAAGAAGGCTGGAATGGTTGTGGCATTGGTGCAAAATTACTTGATTGGGCACGCAATCAAGTAACGCAAGCGTTAGAATTAAAAGTGGTTACAGCTAATGTTGCTGCGCAACGTTTTTACGAACGAGAAGGGTTTTTAGCTGCTGGAAAATCAGTGTTTGCAAAGCCACAAAATCTGACTTATAGGGATGGCAGAAAATGATTGAGATAGTTAAGAACGTAAAAAACTTTACATGGTATCACGTTTCAAATTTGACAGTTGAAGAACATGAAAGCTTAGTCAAAGAGCACCACTTAACCAATGAAATGATAGGATATGCTGTTGATCATAATGAGAGTGTGCGCATGGAATATGATCGGCATGCGGACGAAACTTTGATGGTTATTGACGTGATTGTACATCAAGACAACAATGTAGAGACGAGACCAATTGGTATTTTATTTGCTCATAATGATGTCTATACATTTACGCATGAGCCTACAGATTACATCAAACCGATTATATTAGATCCGCAAAATCAACAAATACGAGCGCAAGAGGACGAAATTAGTGCATTTGATTTTATCATGACAGGATTATATTCTTTAATGATAAAGTATGTTGACGAAATAACAGAAATTAATAAAAAACGGCGTGTCATTCAGGCACAATTTGGTCAACAAAAACAAACGACACACCAAATGAATGAGTTATTATATTTAAAAACACAAATGATTTATATTCAAAATTCACTGGCCAATAATCATGTGATGCTAGATAGCTTTCGAACAGATTTTAAAACATTATTGAAAGAGTTTGAACTAGAACATATTGATGATGTAAGAGTTGAAGTTGAACAAGCTAAGCGAATGGCTAACTTGGCACTAGAAGTGATTAATTCAGTTAGTGACGCGATGGGCAATCTCAGTAATCGTGATTTGAATTGGACGATGAAGGTATTAACTGTTTACTCAATTGTTTTGACAGTCCCAACTATTGTAAGTGGGTTTTATGGTGAAAATGTGAAGTGGTTGCCGTTTGCTGATGCACAAAGTGGTTGGTGGGTAACGATTGTTATTACCCTTATATTAATGGCGTTGGTTAGCATTTTGATGATGATTTCTGGTTTTTTTCGAAAATAGTGATTATTTCAAATTTTGTATTGATTACGATAGTTTGTCGCCATTTTTTTCTAAAAACGTCTCAAATTAAAAAGGTAGTGGTTGTCAATAGTGGCAGTAAATGAAAAAGGAAATGAATGATGAAAATATTAGAGCAAAGAATTAAAAAAGATGGTCGTGTTTTGGGTAAAGATGTGTTAAAAGTGGACTCTTTTTTAAATCATCAAGTTGACCCAGAACTTATGCAAGCCATGGGTGAAGAATTTGCAACAATATTTTCTGATGAGAAAATTGATAAGATCGTAACGGTTGAATCATCTGGAATAGCTCCGGCAGTTTTTGCAGGTTTGGCACTTCATGTGCCAGTTGTATTCGCACGAAAAAATAAATCTTTAACATTGCCAGAGAATGTTTGGACTGCAGATGTGTATTCATTTACAAAGCAAACGACGAATCATATTATGATTGATCATCGCTTCCTAAGTGCCGCTGAAAATATCTTAATAATCGATGATTTCTTAGCTAATGGACAGGCTGTCGAGGGGCTGCTTAAGATCGCCAACGATGCAAATGCTAATGTTGTTGGGGTTGGGGTTGTCATAGAAAAGACTTTTCAAAAAGGCCGTCAAATTCTAGATGAGCGCGGGGTACGTGTTGAAAGTTTGGCAAGAATTAAAGGTTTTGAAAACGATGAAGTTATTTTCTTATAAATTTTTGGCAATCTGAATAAAGCGTGCGATCTCATTTTTGATAGCACTCTGATTACTATGTTCATGGTGAATAATATAAAATTGACGGTTAAACGCGTCATCCAGTTTCTTATAAGGAACAGATTCTGGTAAAGCTTGAATACTAACAATAGATTTACCAACATTTTGTGCCAGCATTTTTACAATAATATCATTATTTGCAATAGTTAAGAAATGATCTGGTACAATGTTATGCTGTTTAAAGTATTGTTGTGTGTAATGATACACCCCAGAACCTTTTTCCCGAACCAACCAAACAGTGCTGTCCAGATTACCAGCCAAAACAAGTTGATCACCGGCTATCGCATCACGAGTAATAAAATCATGTGTGATCGGTTTTTCAATTATGCCAAAATCAAATTGATGATTTAAAACACCAGCCAGGATTTCTTCAGAATTATGCATTTCAATTTTGAAATCAATGGTGTTAAATTCATCTTTTTTTATTTGTGCAAAAATCTTGGGCAGTAGAACGGTTGCTGAGGTCTGCGATGCACCTATTCTCACTGTAGTACGTGGCCGTTCTTCAGCTAAATCTAAGCTGTCTGTTGCATTTTGCCAGTCATCCAGTAGATGTAGAGCATATTGGTAAAATTTTCTGGCATTTGTAGTAGGTACTAATTCAGTACGCCCGTTTCGTTCAAATAACGTAGTGTTTAATTGCAACTCTAACTGTTTAATATGCACACTGACTGTAGGTTGAGAAATAAATAATTGTTCAGCCGCCTTTGAAAAAGAACGTGTTTCATAAACTGCGATAAAGGATTGGATTCGTTTAAACATATGACTTCCTATTAAAATACTTAATTGAATATATTATAAATATTTATTTTACAAATAGCAAAGGTGGGGGTAACATAATAACTATCGAAATTAGAATTTAGCAGCCCATTGGTGCTGTTAAACGTGTGGGAGAATTGACATGAAAATTAAAAAGACTATGATTTCTGGTATTATCATTACTTTAATATTGTCTGCAGTTGCTAAAGTATTAGCTACGTGGCTGCCGTTTTTAGGCGCGGAAGCAATCGCAATGTTATTAGGTATTTTATTAGGTAATACTGTTTTGAATCAGCCATCTTTCGCACCGGGGATGAAATGGGCAGAAAAATTTCCCATCGAAATTGGTATTGCGTTGATGGGGCTTACCGTTACACTCCGGACCATTGAAAATCTTGGTATTAATGGCTTGGCATTCATTTTGATACAGATGACATTAACTATTTTGGTTGTTCTTTGGATGGGTGGTCGTGTTTTCAAAGTTTCTGACAAATCCTCCATGTTAATGGGCGCAGGTAATGCTGTTTGTGGATCAAGTGCTATTGCATCAGTAGCACCAGCGATAGGGGCCACTGATGATCAACGACGAACAAGTGTTGCGACTGTTAGTTTGACTGGTGTTGTGTTGTTACTGATATTGCCGATTCTTGGGCCACACGTGTTAGGAGACCATAACTTACTGTTGGGTGCACTAGTTGGTGGTGTGGTTCAGTCAGTTGGGCAAGTCGTTGGAACAGCATCATTGATTAATCCTACTGTTGTCACGTATGCGACCCTGTTTAAAATGCTACGTGTCATCATGTTGACAGTTGTCGTGTTAGTTTTTGCTAAAATGGCACAAAAAAAAGACGATTCAGCAACAAATATTAATAGTAAAGGTGTCAAAATTCCTTGGTTCATCATGGCATTCGTAGTTTTACTATTAGTTAATAGTTTTATTCCATTACCCAACTTAATAACAAGTGGAGCCAAACAGATTTCTGGTTTTTTCGGCGTCGTGAACTTAGCGGGAATCGGATTGAATCTTAAGCTGGACACAATCAGAAAGTCTGGGGGAAAGTTTCTTAGCTTTGGCCTTGTGACTGGAGCAGTACAGGTCATACTTGCTATTATTTTAATAAAAATTCTATTTTAAATTTAGTATATATCGGCCTGAAAGGTAATGATCCTCTATCTCTGCGTTATCAGCGCAACGCTCTGCCATTGAGCTACAAGCCTATTATAAAAGTGTTCCACGTGGAACACTTTTTATTATTATTTCACATGAACCGAAACAGAACCAAAGCCTTCAGTAAATTGCGCTTTCCAAGTGCCGGCTGTAAGTGACAAGGGGAGTAGAAATGTTCCTGTCGAAGCATGCGTTCCTGCTGGAAAATCTTTGCCTTGTGAAAATAGTTTTTCAACAAGCCATTTTAGTGATGTAACTGGGTTGCCAAGGACTTCACTGCCAACGCCATTGGCAACTTCTTGATCATTGTGCGACAGAACAGCTGAAACACGAGCTAAAGTAGCTAAATCTAAGTCAGCGCCATCACGTTGATTACCATAAACGACGGCACCCCCTACGGCCGCATCGCACAAAACGAGATACTTGTCGAGCTTTGGGAACCAATTTTTGAAACGGGCATCTGGTAATTCTAAAGTTGGTGCAACAGTTGTATTTTGGAGTAGTTCTACTTCGCTCATTGATGGGGTTAGGTCCTTCTTTGCAGTAAACATTAATTCCACCTCAACTAGCGGTTCATTGTATGCTGTTAAATCTAAATTGAAACCAGATTGGACAAATCGATTAGCTAATTGGGCACCATATAGTGGTGAATCAGAGTTAAATAAATCTTGTGTTTCCTGAGACGTTAAGGAAACCTTGTAACCAGCAACTGGATCATTCTTTTGAGTAAGAACGGCATCTTGGACTTTATAGGCATTTTCGAAATTATCAACGACGCCGACATATTCGTCTCGGTCAAGTGGCGTGTTGGTATCAAATGCTTGGAAGAGTTTAGTAGTTAATTCTTGTACGGTGTGTGTTGTTGATGTTGTCATGATATTTTCCTCTTTTATTGTTATTTCAAACAAAAAATCCCATTTAATAACTATTACAGTTATTAAATGGGATTTTAAACTCCTTTATAACCGTAACGACCAGATATTACGAGTCGTTACGTTAAATAACAACCCAACTATTAAATAATAATAATTGCGTTGATAATTGTATTGTTTACTTGTGAGTTCATTTGCTTGTTCATGTTTCTAAGTATAAAACAAACAACATAAAAAAGCAACACTATTCTTAGTTTTATAATTTAAGTGCCATTATTAATGATGAAAGCAGGTATAATACATGGTGCTTGTATTTTTATTCATAGATAGCGAGATAGCTCAGTTTATATAAAAGTTAACAAAATCACAATATGAAATTAATCAAAACCAATAATTATACTGTGTGCATAATTATTGAATAAAAACACCGTATTAGTAAAATACGGTGTTTTTATTTAAAAATTATAACGTGGCTATGTCAGTGATAGACATCTTGGTTAATTGTAAGAGATGAACTCGAAAAGTTTCTGGTGTTTCGGGGATAGGTTGAGTTAGCCAAGTTGAAATAATTGAGAGTGTCATTTTCACGCTGAGTTCAATAGCAAATGATCGACTAACTGGGGCGTTTTCAACACAATAATTATTAAAAAACGGAGTCACCCATTTAATGTATCTCTGCTCTAAAAAATGCAGCCATTCGCCATTTGCATAATTTTTCGAATAGAGTATTTTTAGAACGTGACAATGCTGATATAAAATAGGCAATATAGCATCAGCAAGTATGATAAAAGGGTCAGTTGCTGTTGTATGTTCCAGCGCAATCGATATTTCCTGTTCGATTTTCATCGCAATAAAAGTTAATATATCCAAAGGTGTTGAAAAAAGCGATGAGACATAATGTGGACTTAGGACGGACTCAAGAATAATATCTTGCATAGTGACGTTTCGCATATCAGAGCGAGATAATAAGCATAAGAATGCATGGGCTAATTTTTCTTTATCCAGATCACGTTTACTTTTCTTTGGCACCTTATCGACGGGTAGTAATTTTGAAAGTGGTATATTAAATGATTGGGATATTTTTTTCAACATCACAAGTGTGGGCCGGGTTCTCGCACGTTCCCAACTTGAAACAGTTTGGTGAGATACAGACAAAAAAGCAGCAAACTCTGTTTGCGTGAGTTTGTTGTCATCTCTAATTTTTTTAATTATTTTATTAATTTCATACATGAAAATACCACTACTTTTTTATAAATTAATAATAAAGTCCGAAAAACATGGGTAAAAAATGACATTTATTTGTCGTTTGTTTAATTAAAACAATTATTATCAGATTTTACAACAAAAGTCAATAAAATATTTATCGCAAAAAATACGATATGACGTAACTTTTGATGAATTTTGGTCGTATTGATTTTGATATAATAATAACTATCGGCTAAATAGTATAGGCCTGATACAAATAAAGGAGAAAAGAGATTATCTGAATAGTTCACTTATACTTGTATTTAAAAAATAGATGATTTTTTGAAAGTCTGTGGGGATATTTTCAAAACTCATCTATTTTACTTCAAGTATTGTTACAGTTTGAACTATTATTAGGTGCAAGCATGATGAATCTTGTAGTCTTGGTAATCAACAGGGAGAAATATGACAAAAACAGTTAAGATTGTGTTAACAATCGTTGGTACTTTGGTTCTAATCGGAATAACGATGGTTAGTAGTTTGATCGCTATAAAAGACGTAAGTGGTACTGAATCTAGTACTCAAAACTTGTATGTAATGATTAGTATAGCTGTTGGAGCAACAGCATACGTTATATTTAGTGCGTTATTCAGCAAATTATTTATTTTTCTTTCGCAACTTGGTCAAGAGGCAAAGCAATCCGTATCATTCATGAATTCATGGTACGCCACAGTAGTAAGTACGTTACCTGTTGGAATCATTAATCTGTTTCTAATAACTGTTTTGAATCTATATAAGAATGATAATAAAGTAGCAAGCATTATTGGTGATCTTGTTGCGACATTCTTATATACATTAATTTTGCGTCAGGATGGTACGATTACAAAACGTACACAGATTATTTTTATTGTGATTTCAGTAGCTCTAGGCACTGGGATGGCCTTTGCGTTTTAACTTTTTGTAGTTAACGAGATGTAAAGAGTTTTGAATAATCATTAACATGTTATGTAGGGGAAGTATATGAAACGCAAGACAAAAATTATAGTAACTGTTGTTGGAAGTATTGCTGCACTTGGTATTTTAACTGCCACTGGCGTGCAAGCTTATCATAAACTGGTAAAGCCCACATCAACTGCTAAAAACAAGTATCAAGTGTATAAAGTAACCGGCGCCTTACCACTTACAATGTCAGGAAAAGTGGTTGCTGAAAAAACACAATCTTTAAACTCACCAACTGGGAAATTGCAACAAATTAATGTGAAAGACGGGCAGTCTGTTAAAAATGGTGATATTTTACTTACCGTAACTGCTACAGACGTGCAAGAGTCTATTAGTTCACAACAGGACATTGTAAATAAAGCCAATCGCGCAGTTAGCAGCGCATCAGCTACTCTGAAAAATGCGCAACAAAGTTACAATCAAGTAGATGCGGATACTAAAATTTCGCTAAAGGACACTGTTACACAAGCGCAACAAGCATTAACTGATGCAAATGGTGATTTGCAAGATGCCCAAAATAAGCTAGCAGAATTACAAGGTAAATTAACTGTATCTTTAAAGGCACCTTTTGACGGGGTTGTTTCAGTTAGTAACGATACAAAAGATGGTATACCAGCCATTACAATGAATTCAAGTCAAAAAGTTTTGCAAGCTAATGTGTCAGAATATGATTACAGTAAGGTACACGCTGGAGATATTGTCACAGTGAGCGGTATTGATGGCTCGCCAAAACAAAGTACTAAGATTACAAAAATTGAACAAATTCCATCTAATCAGGGCAAAGGAACAACGTATTATCCTTTCTCTGCCAGTGTTAATAACGACTTTTTGTACGGACAAAGCGTTAAAGTAAAGGTGCCGCAGTCAGAGTTGAAAATTCCAAAATCAGCGGTATATAAAGGTAGTGTTTACAAAGTTATTGATGGTAAGGCTAGTCGAGCTCAAGCTGACTTAACGCAAAATGGAGATACGTACATTGTTAACTCTGGTATTAGTAAAGGGGAAGAATTGGTTACTAATCCGGATGCAAAGTTGACAAACGGAGAGGTTGTTGATGATTAACTTAGTTTCAGTCAGCAAAAGTTATCGACAGGGAAACGAGAATTATAAGGCTTTACATGAAATTTCGTTAAATATTGATGCTGGTGAATTTGTTGCGATTATGGGACCGTCCGGTTCAGGGAAATCAACATTGATTAACATTATTGGTTTTTTAGACAATAATTTTGATGGACAATATAATTTCAACGGCACTGTAGTTAATGATTTGAATAGACGCGATCATGCTCGATTGCGTAATCAATCAGTTGGTTTTATTTTTCAAAATTTCAAACTAATTAGGAACCAAAGTGTAGGCGAAAATGTTGGGTTGCCGTTATTATATGGTGGTTTGAAGCGACGTGATATTATTGCTCGTGTAAATGATGTGTTGGAGCAAGTGGGATTGCCCGGCAGTTATGATAAACTACCTAAAAATTTATCGGGTGGACAACAGCAGCGTGTTGCAATTGCTCGTGCAATTGTCACACGGCCTAACTTTCTAGTGGCAGATGAACCTACGGGGGCATTAGATTCGGCGACATCTCGAGAAATATTGGCACTTTTTGAAGAGCTAAATCGTAATGGAACAACAATCATTATGGTGACACACGATGAAAACGTTGCACGCCAAACAAATCGTCTGATTAGAATTTTAGACGGTCGTTTACAAAGTGACATGGAGGTGCAACATGCAGGTTCGTGAGTTAATTGTCAGTTCATTCAGGTCATTAATTTCAAATAAACGTCGCAGTATTTTAACTATGATTGGAATTATTATTGGTATTGCTTCGGTGATTACCATCCTATCTCTTGGCGATGGTGCACGAATTGAAATGCTGAAAAATTTGCAGGCCGATAGTAGTGGACAGCAGTCGACGGAAATTACATTTTCGCCAAGTAATGATGGTAAAGTTTCCGGATTTAATAATGATGATTTAGCGCGTATTCGCGCTAATGCCAAAGTCAGCAAAGTTACGGTACAGTCTGATGATCATGGTATCTTATCCAGTGAGGGGACCATTAATGGTAAGAGCTTAACAGCATCAGTATATTTAGCAACAACAGCAAATGACAGTGAGATAATTACTGGGCATGGCCTTAAAGCAACAGATATCTCAATGGATAACCCAGTTGCATTGGTTAGTCAATCAATTGCCAAGAAGGGTTATCGAACAAATCGAAATGCGTTGAATTCAGGAATTGAAATCAATGGCACAATGTATACAATTGTTGGTATTATTAATAATAATGCGGTAAAGGGTGAATTTTACAATTACGACGTTGTTGTGCCACGACACGTGTTTGAGAACAGTAACGCAACGGTTAATGCGAATACCTTAAAGCTAACATTTGTGTCTGGAACAAATATATCTAAAGCAACAACTGATATTAAAGATCAACTCAATAAAATTGGTTCACAACATGCTTCCGGATCCTATGAGTTTTTTGATACGGCAGCTATGCTTAAAGGTATAACAGCAGTCATTAAGGGTATTACTTACTTTATTGTTGCTGTCGCAAGTATTTCGTTATTTATTGCCGGCATTGGGGTCATGAACATGATGTATATTGCAGTCAGCGAGCGGACTCAAGAAATTGCTATTCGGATGGCTGTGGGGGCATCTCAGAAACAAATTTTATGGCAGTTTTTGATTGAAGCAGTTATGTTAACACTTAGTGGCGGGATGATTGGCTACCTTGCAGGGTTAGGGGTAGCGATGGGAATTTCTGCTTTCCTACCATTTAAAGCTAGTGTTTCACTATCAACATTCTTATTGGCTTTCGGAACGTCAACAGTTGTTGGTCTAGTGTTTGGTATTTTACCAGCAAAAACAGCAAGTAATAAAAACCTGATTGATATTTTAAGATAACAACTACTAAAAAAGTAATGATACAGTCCGTATCATTACTTTTTTGTTTTGACATATTTAGTTAAGTCTGTATTTTTTGTAAACGTCCAGACATGGTCGTTTTGGCTTATTTGTAGACAATTGTCCTTGCGCAATAATGTTTTAAATCCTAATTTATGCGCCTGGATGTAAGTTTGTTTTAAATGATTTGGGGCAAAAACAAAATTATTACTGCTGGATTTTCGTTCTGACAAAATCTGTTGTCCGCGTTTCAAAGCAAATGCTTCCAGAGAATCATTACTAATGAAGTTTGATAACTGGGCCCCAATAGTTTTCGTTGGATCAGCAAGGGCATCCTTAGCGAACGTGAGAGCGCTAAAAAAATCTTCCTGTAGTTCAGCGGGGGACAGCTTAATAATATCCTCCAAGCGTTGAATCAATTGTTTAGCAGAAGTGGCGAGTGATGGGATGAGGGGAGCATTTGGATGTTGTAAAGCTACCATATGGTTTAGAGACTGCGCACTTTTTAGGTCGTCATCTGACCATTGCTGTGGATTAATGATGGCATCGATGATTAGCAAATGGAGGAAGCTTAACGCATCTTGTGAAATACCATCTAGTGTGAAGGGATTGGTATCAAACATCCTAAATTCTAGGTATGAGGCGCCACGTTGTGCCATATTAGTCAAACTTCCTGGAGCCTTTAAACGTACTGGACCATAAAACTCACTTTTATCATAGAATTTGCCAGTATCAACATAATGTTGAATTTGTTTCATATGCGTTTCAAAGTTAGTATAGTCAATTTCAATATCGTTATGATTTGCAAAACCAAAATTGCTGGCGCGCCAAGAGCGAACCGGTTGCCTATGTTTGAAATTAGTTGGTAAACTATCTGTTGAATTTTCAGAAACGGGACTTGCACCAAAAAGATAGGTCAGTAGCCACCTATAACTAGCTATCTGTTGAGCGATTTGAAAGTATAACTCATTTTTGGCAGCAGGATAGGAATTGATTTCTTTTTGAGAGCCAAACCACCAAACTAAGTCGTCAGCTGGTGAAAAATTAACATGAATTCCAGCCATAATATGCTTAAAAGGTCCATAACGTTTGACTAAAACATCCCGATATTCTTGATACCAAGATCGTTCAAAATGATTAAGCAAATAATCAATATCGTTGGCAGACAAATGTGGGGGCATCGAAAGTGGCCAAATGATTTCATCCTCAGCCAGTTCAGATGCCAAAATAGTCTGGAGTTCGTGCAAATGCATTAAGGCATCTTTTGAAGAATGTTTAGTACCGGTGACTAGTTCCTCTTGGCTTTCAGAGAAATCAGTCTGGAAGTAGGGTTGATACTGCCGATTGCCTAAATCACGAGGGTGTGGATGTTGGGATAGGCTTTTACTTCCTGATTGTACACGGTGTTCTTCTATTTCAATACCAAAACGACCAGCAAATAGTATTTCACGTAGCTTGTTATCTGTAAGTTGTATAGAATTTTGAAGCATACAACGTTCTCCAATTGTTATATTTAAACCATTTTAACTTATTATAAGCTGGTAGTGGTAAAATTTGTATCAGTTTTAATATTATTATTATAATTTGACGGATACATTAATTGTTTTATAATGAAAGTATGTTATTCAAAGATAAAACATATAAATATGTTCCAGCAAATATGCCAAAAAATGCTAGGGTGTTTCATAATCTTAGCTATTCGGTTGGAGATCGTAATCAGCTTGACCTTTATTTACCTAAAGCGGGGGAGAATTGTCCAGTTATTGTAGACATATATGGTGGGGGTATGCTTCGAGGCCAAAAATCCTCATATAAACTTAATCCCAGTTTACGGTTCTTGAATGATGGTTTTGCAGTAGTGAGTCCAGATTATTCACTTAATCAGCTAGGTGAACAAACTTTCCCTGTCCAAATCGCTGAGATTCGTGCAGTAATAAATTTTTTGATAAAGAATTCAAAGCAGTATGGCCTTGATAAGGACAACATTATATTGATTGGGGAATCTAGCGGAGCCCAGTTAGCTGTTTTAACGGCAGCAACAATATCTGAGCATTTATTGTTGGGCAGACTCAAAGATGTAGCGGAACACACGTTTTTTCCAAAAATTAGTTGCGTGATTGGGATGTATGGGCCCTACAAAGTTGACGATTTTTCTAAACAATTTGCTGCGCTCAACATAAAACCACAGTTCAGCGAAACTGGTGAGGCACAGTCGTTTGAAGGAATAATGTTAGGTACCAAACGGCCGGACCAGATGCCAAGCAAAGTTGCACAAGCGAACCCAGCAACTTATTTTTCAAAGAATATGCCGCCCTTGTTATTATTTGCTGGAACTAAGGATGACGTAGTACCTTATTTACAGAGTGTTTCATTGGCTGAAAAGTATTATCAGAAAGTGGGTAAAAGAGCTGAGGTGATACTAGTTGATGATGCGCATCATGGACCACGTGATTTCAACACGGATGATATTCATGCAAAAAAATTGGCATTTATCAGACAAAATACTAACTAACAATGCATTTTTGCAAAGCAAGTAAATAGACCCTGTGGATATAAAAAAAGTCCACAGGGTCTATTTGAGATTAATGTTTTAATTAAGGGCGATCATCGTAGTCATCAGGTGTGACATCTTTTCTGGAACCGTCTGAATAATAATGTGTCTGACGTGGTTCATCAGGAATCAACACCCAAGCGATAATATAAACTAAAATTCCGGGCAGAACGGGTAAGAATCCTAATACCACGAAAATAATTCGAACTAACGTAGCATCCCAATTAAAATAGTTAGCAATTCCACCAAGGACACCGGCAATCACACGGTTATCACGTGAGCGAGTTAATTTTTTATGTTTTGTCATTGTTATTCCTCCATGTAATAATTGTTGATTTAAGCTTAGAAATCATATATAGGTACTAGTATATCTTTATAGAACCCATAGCTGCTTGTGCATCGATTGTAAATTCAGGGTTAGCGCCAACAAATCCACTTTTATAGCCATCGAAACTTTTATTATAATGGATGTCATTGCGATCCAAATGAACTGCCCCTGAGTTAGTTGCTAGTTCAAAATTGAAGTCTTGATCAGCTGGAGCCGTTAAGCGAATGGTCCCAGAATTAGAGTTTAGTTTCAAATCGTTTGTTAGTTGGTCAACTCTCAAACGAAGTGAACCAGAATTAATCGTGAATTCTCCGCCACCAACAAGATTGTCTATACGTACAGAACCAAAGTCAGCGTTAACTTTAGCATAATCAATAGTTGCATCGCTGATATTAACAGCACCTAATTGAGCATGTATTTTAGCTTGTTCAGCCTTGATATGTGTTGCTTTTATTGATCCGGATGCAAGCTGCCAATCTGCAGTCTTGGTATCCATATTTTTGACTTTGAAACTTCCGGCGTTAATTTGAACGTTAAACTTCTCGGTAACTAAGTCTTGTGCATATAAGCTACCTGCTTGGTTTCGTACTTCTATTTTCCCGGTGGTGAACGAGCGCGGAATTCCTATGTTCACAGCAGTGCGGACATGGAAGAGCATTGGATGTTCACCCTGGTTAACTATAATTTTATCATCATTTTCTGAGATAGTGGCAAAATAACGTCTATTATCACGACTAAAGTATTCATCAATAGTAATGAGGTCGATTTTATCATTTGTATAGAAGTGAATCGAAGCTTCGCTGTAATCAATTACAAAATCTTTGGTACTGGTTGGCACGGTCAATTGATGGTGAGATTTAGCCCAGTTAGGTTCCTTGAAGTCTTTATTTTCAAAAGTATCATTGATATCTGAATCAACATTATCTTCAAATTTATAGTATTTATCGCCCACACGGGCGCCATCACGGTCAACGTGCAACCAGTCACCAAATTGGACTTTATTATTTTTGCCATCAAGTATGATATCATCACCAAGTGTTACGCCTTTTTTGTTGATGTGTAAATTTCCAATGTGCACGCCTTTATTTGAAATATCCACGTAAGGTCGTTTTGGTTCAGATTCTTTATCTGTTTCCTCTTTTGTACTGGGTTCACTTAAGTCCTTTAACAAACTATCAATATCACCTAGTTGCTCAAAAGCATCGTCCAAAGCTTCATTATGGGACCGATCAGTTTTGGAAAAATCTTGATAAGCTTCTAATAAATCGGCTACAAGTTCTTCTTTAAATTCCGTTAATTGTGCGTTCGGCGTATATTTAGAAAAAATAACATCCAAACGGGTTCTAATTTCCATTTCAACGCTCATCATAATCTTTTATCCTTCCGCTAATTAAATGGCTAATGATATCTTTGGCGAAGTCCCATTCTTGTTGTGCTGATTTAAAATGTTCTTGGCCCTGATCAGTAAGGGTATAGTATTTTCGTCTAGCCCCCTGGGTTTGATCACCCCAGTAACTACGGATGTCTCCGACCTTTTCCAAGCGTCTAAACGCAGTGTACAGTGTTGCCTCGTTCAGTTCGTATTGCTTACTGGATAATTGGCGAATGGATTTTGAAACTTGGTATCCATAAGAATCACCCTGACTAAGAATATTTAAAATAATGGTGTCCGTATGACCACGAATGAGATCTTTTGATATATCCATATGCAGTTACCTCTTATAACTACATAATATAACATATTACTGTGGTTGTCAAAGTAATTTATTATAGGGTGTTATCAGAATGTTTCACATGAAACATTCTGATCGTTTTCTTGTAAAATTAAAATGTCCTTTTTTATCTAATATTCTGGTATAATAAAAATATTCATTACACTGATAAAGATAATATCATACGCGTCAAAGAGAGTTAGCGGCTGCTGTGAGCTAATCCGTGGATATTGTTGAGTTACACAGTGTGCAAATCAATGACGTGTGCCGCGATAAGGCATATTAAGTGGTAGGTCCGATGACTTACAATTTAGGTGGTACCACGGTGAAAATCGTCCTAGTCTATTAAGATTAGGACGATTTTTTCTGTAATTAAAGGAGATGGCAATGAATTTTATTGAAGATTTGAAATGGCGCGGTGCGCTGAACCAAGTAACAGATGAAGCAGGATTAATTGAAGCAATGGCATCAGGAGAAATTGGGGCCTATGTGGGTACCGATCCAACAGCTGATTCATTACATTTGGGGCACTTGATTCCATTTATGGTGTTAAAACGTTTTCAAAATGCTGGCGGAAAAGCCGTTATTATTATTGGCGGTGCAACTGGTGCTATTGGTGATCCACGTCCAACAACAGAACGTCAATTACTTTCACCAGAACAGTTACGTCAGAATGAAAAAGGAATTACTGAGCAAGTAACCAAGCTATTTGGTGATGAAAAAACTGCTATTGTTAATAATAACGACTGGCTTGGCAAATTAACATTGACAGACTTTTTACGCGATTATGGTAAGTTATTCTCTATCAATGTGATGTTGAAAAAGGACGTCGTAGCTTCACGTTTAGAAACAGGTATTTCATTTACAGAGTTTACCTACCAGATTTTGCAAGGCATTGATTACCATGAACTATGGCGTCGTCATAATGTACAATTGCAGATCGGTGGCTCAGATCAATGGGGAAACATTACTTCTGGCATTGATTTAATTCACTCAATTGAAGGGAATAATGCAACAGCCTTTGGTCTAACGATTCCTTTGATGACTGACTCATCAGGTAAAAAGTTTGGTAAGTCAGAAGGGAATGCAATTTGGTTGAATCCGGAAAAAACTTCACCCTACACTTTCTACCAATTCTGGTATAACCAAAGTGATGAAGATGTTGTGAAGTATTTGAAATACTTTACATTTTTGGGTGTTGATGAGATTAATACCCTCGAACAAGAAGCCAAGAATAACCCTGGAGGTCGTACAGCACAAAAACGCTTGGCACAAGAGGTAACTAAATTTGTTCACGGAGAACAAGCTGTTGCTGATGCCGAAAAGCTATCAGCAGCATTATTTAGTGGTGATGTTGCTAATTTATCTGCAGCAGATATTGCTGATGCATTTGGTGGTGTGCCAAGCTTTGACATTACATCGGAAAAGAAAAATGTTGTCGATTTCTTAGTCGACGGAGAAGTCGAGAAATCAAAGCGTCAAGCGCGTGAAGATGTTACAAATGGGGCGATTACCATTAGTGGTGAAAAAGTAACGGACGTTAACTTTGAAATTAATCCAACAAAACATTATGATGGTGAATTTGTATTGGTTCGTCGTGGTAAGAAAAAATATTTCTTGGGAAAAGTTAAATAACTTATTGCTAGCGCACCTTTGGAGGATATTATGAAAATTTTAATGTACAATACAGTTTCAGACGAAATGCCATATGTTGAAAAATGGACTGAAAAAACAGGCCACGAAGTAGTGACCATTGATCAACCACTTAACGAAACGACGGTGGATCGCGCTAAAGGTTTTGATGCAATTACCACACAACAAACAACAGCCATTAACGCGCCAGTTTATGCGCAACTAGCTCAATTCAATATTAAGCAAATCGCTATTCGACAGGTTGGTTATGATGTGTTGGACTTGCCAGAAGCCTTTGCTCACAATATTCGTTTGTCTAATGTTGCAGCCTATTCACCCCGAGCAATTGCAGAATACACGCTAACACAGCTTTTTAATTTAATTCGACACAATAAAAAATTTGATCGCGCCATGAATACGGGTGACTATACTTGGGCTGCTGGTGGTCAAGCGAGAGAAATTCATGATTTAACTGTTGCTGTGATTGGTGTAGGTCGAATTGGGACAGCCCTTGCAGAAATGCTTCACGCGCTGGGCGCAACAGTGTTAGGTGTGGACCCAATATATCGTGCCCAGAACGAACCATTTGTAACTTATACGACATTAGATGATGCTTTGTCTCGAGCAGATGTTATTAGTTTTCATACACCATTAAATGACGAGACGCGCTATATGGCTGATGAAAATTTCTTTGCTAAAATTCAGCCAGGAACAATTATGTTGAATTTTGCGCGTGGTGAAATTGTTGATATGGTTGAGCTTGAAAAAGCACTCGAATCAAAGTTATTGGCTGGTGCAGCATTTGATGTGACACCAAATGAAAATGATTTTATGAACCAAAAGCAAGATATAACGGCGCTACCAGCAGATGTAAAGCGCTTAATCGAATATGACAACTTTCTACTGTCACCACATATTGCTTTTTATACAAACACAGCAATAAAAAATATGGTGGAAATGGCTTTAAATGATGCCGTAACGATGGTAAATGGCGGCGTTACTGAAAACGAAATTTTGCGGTAAAGTTCAGATTATTCAAACGTCAGTAATAAACTGGCGTTTTTTTATCAAAAAAGACGATGATATTGAATTCATCGTCTTTTTAAAATGTTTTTAGTCTGGTGCTTTCTCTGTGTGATTTTTCCAGAGAGAAGCTAATACTGAACCAGAAATGTTGTGCCAGACAGAAAACATCACGGCTGCGATGGCTGAAGCAGGTTCAAAAAATGAAATGGCCAGTGTTGATGCAAGTGCCGAATCCTGCATACCAACTTCGAAGGTAATTGCCTTTTGTTGAGGGGTATCCATTTTCATTAGTTTCGAGAAACCGTAACCCAGTAAGTAACCAAGCAAGTTATGTAATATGATGACTGGCACCAAAATTAGGGTTGATACTGCTAAAATGGTTTTAGAGTTAGCTGACAACACGGCTAGAATAATCACTAATATAGCCACTTGGGATATTAAAGGCATAATCTCAATGACTTTTTGGACATGTTCTTTAAAAATCGTATGAACGATGATACCCAAAACAATAGGTATGACAACAATTTGAAATGCAGAAAAAAACATTGATGAAAAAGGTACATTCACCCATTTTCCGGCTAATAGCTTCAATAGTGTCGGAATCATGACAGGTGCTAACAATGTAGAGAGCAGGCCGATTGAAACATCAAGCGCAACATCCCCTCCAGATAAGAAGGACATAACGTTAGAGGATGTGCCAGAGGGCGCTGATCCTACCAAAATTACACCAACAGCTGCAGCGCCGGTTAACCCAAACAAATGTACCAGTAAAAAAGCAATGAAAGGCATAATAACATAATGTGCTATCGTTCCTAAAATAACTTGTAGGGGATTACGAGCAACCCTTTTAAAGTCATTTGGTGTCAACGTAATACCCATACCAAATAAGACAATCATCAGTAAGATTGATACAGCCGAGAGGTTGCCCACTTTTGTTGTAGCAAGCGTAGTACCTGGTCCAGGAATAAAAATAGCCAATAAAGCTACTAAAATAACAAAAAAGGTAAAGTATTTAGTAAGAAATTTTGAAAGTGATTTGATTGTGTTCATAGTTGCTCTCCCAGTAACTTATAATAAATTGACTGTTTTTTTCAATTATGGACACCCAAAACCATTTTTGCGTAGCGACTCATTCTGTCCGTAGACCATGCCGGTTCCCAAACTAATTCAATTTTGACATCGTGTACTTCATCTATTGCCATGAGTGCACGTGTAATCATCGTATCTAATACCGCAGTCAATGGACAGCCCATCGTGGTCAAAGTAAGCTTAACAGTGACATGTCCATTTTCATCCATAGCTAGTCCATAAACTAATCCTAAGCTAACAATATCGCAACGCAGTTCGGGGTCGATTACCTGTGATAAGGCTTCCAACATCTGGTCTTGTAGTTCTTGTGTTTTATTTTCCATGTGTCAGCGTCCTTTATGACATTTGAGGATAGCTTTTAGCTAGGGAATAATTCATCAGCGCCCTTTAATACGCCGCCAGTATTTGCTGAAGTGACTAAGGCTTGATAACGTGCCATCCAGCCATTTCGCATTTTAGGAACAAAGGGTTTGAGATGTTCATGGCGTTCCGCTAGCTCTGTATCATCAACATGCAAATGCATCGTACGATTGACAAGATCAATGGTAATCTTGTCACCATTTTCAACCAGTGCAATTGGACCATCATCAGCGGCTTCGGGACTAACATGGCCAACAGAGATACCACGTGATGCACCGGAAAAACGGCCATCCGTAACCAAAGCCACCTCTTTTCCTAGACCCATACCAGTAATAGCTGATGTAGGTCCTAGCATTTCGGGCATACCAGGGCCACCTTTTGGTCCCTCATAGCGAATAATCAGCACGTGACCAGCGTGAATTTGACCGCTATCTATCGCCTCAACCGCTTCTTGTTCAGAATTAAAGACAATGGCTTCTCCGGTAAAATCTTTAATACTTGGGTCAACGCCACCTGCTTTAATAACTGAACCTTTGGGTGCTAAGTTGCCATATAAAATGGATAAGCCACCTTGCTTTGAATAGGGATTAACATCGAACTTCCGGATAATTTCGTCATTAATGATTTCATGATCAGCAACATTTTCGCGCAATGTCTTACCGGTTACAGTCATGCGGTCAGGGTGCAAAACGTCACCCATACGAATTAGTTCATTGATAATAGCGGGCACACCACCAGCATTATGCACGTCTTCCATTGCCCATTTAGAAGAAGGGGCAATTTTAGATAGGTAAGGGACTTTTTTAGCAATTTCGTTAATGTCTGCTTGGTCATAATCAATGCCAGCTTCATGAGCGATAGACAACACGTGCAAAACAGTATTGGTTGAGCCACCCATGGCCATATCAAGTGCCATGGCATCATCAAGCGCTTCTTTTGTAATTAAATCGCGTGGTTTAACATTTTCCTTAACCATACGCATTAATTGCTTGGCGCCATCGCGAATTAAATCACGTCGTTCATCAGAAATTGCTAGTGCAGTACCATTGAACGGCAAGGCGATACCCATCACTTCCATTAAGGTATTCATGGAGTTAGCTGTGAACATACCAGCACAAGATCCACAAGTAGGGCAGGCATTTTGCTCCATTTCTAAGAATTCTTCCTCAGTCATTAGTCCTGATTTAAATGCACCCACGGCCTCGAACATAGAAGATAAAGTCGTGGCTTTTCCTTGAGGATCTAAACCAGCTTTCATGGGGCCACCGGAGACGAATACAGAGGGTACATTACAGCGTAAAGAAGCCATAATCATGCCAGGCGTAATTTTGTCACAGTTTGGTAAGAAGAATACACCATCAAACCAGTGTGCTGTGATGACAGTTTCAGCCGAATCGGCGATTAATTCACGAGATGGCAACGAATAGCGCATGCCTAAATGCCCCATCGCAATACCATCGTCCACACCAATGGTGTTAAACTCAAAAGGAATACCACCGGCATCACGAATGGCTTGTTTGGCGACATCAGCTAGTTCACGCAGATGAACGTGGCCAGGGATGATTTCTACATAGGAATTACAGATGGCAATGAATGGTTTTTTCATATCTTCGGGGTTACTGACTTGACCTGTCGCATATAATAACGAGCGGGCTGGAGCTTGATGAATACCCATTTTGATATGATCAGATCGTTTTTGTAAGTCATCGCTATTTACATTAAATGAAAAAGTGCCTGTCATGAAATAAATCTCCGCGTTTTCTAATTTTTAATATGTTTTTACTAATATGAGTATAGGGGTATAAACTTAATTGTCAACGAACTATTCCAAATTTATATGATTTATCGCTTCATCTATAAAATGACCAGATTATGACGATGACTGTAAAAATATAGAGACAATCTTGCTTATCTTCCGATAACGTTTGACATTTTAAAATTATAGGAATATAATTATTTCAATATTAATGTGAGTTTTTACTCAGAAACGAAAGATAACATAATGAATAAAAATATAAAAAAATTGAACAACATTCTCATTATCCTTCTTATCAGCTGATGATTAGTAGGTTATTTTGAGTGAATGTCTACTAATCGATTTGGATTTAGTAGACAGTTGGGACATTTTTTGTTCAGGCACCTAACTGTGAACGCAGTTAGGTGCCTTTTTTCATAGGATTGGGGGATCAATGATAAACATAGAAAAATTTATCAGCACGAGAAAACGCTTAAAAATTTCACAAATGGCGCTATGTACTGATATCTGTACACAAGCTACTTTGTCCAAATTTGAAAAGCATCAACAAGTGCCAGCTTTTGATATCATGATTGCTCTGTGTGAACGGTTAGGGTTAACGTTGAATGATGTTTTTCCAATCAATGTTACTGCGCGTCAAACAAACAATGAGCGTGTTTTAACATTGGCCACACAAGCACTCTTTTATCAAAATATTGGAAAATTTGAGCATCTAATCAAACAAGTAGAAATTGATAAAATGGTTGATACCGAACGGCCAACCTATCAAATTACGCAATATTTTTCGGCAGTTATCTTAAAACAAGACTGTCTAAAAGCAAAACAAATCATTAAAAAAATTGATATAGCAGGTCTTAACAAGTCACACAAGTTATTGTTTTATGCCATAACGAGTCATTACTATTATCAACGAGGCCAATTCAAAGAGGCTCACCAGGCTTTTGAAGACGTTTGGCGCTACCAAAAGGAAAGTACAACAGTAGACCATTCTGGATTTCAAGCGGCGATTGTTTATTTGTTAGCACAATATCAAATGTCGATTAAAAACTACAAATATGCTATGATGTTGGCAACTTATGGCATTGATTTAGCGAACGCAAGCGATAGTACTTATTTCTTAGAAAACTTTTTTTGGCTATTGGTGCAAGCTAGTGATACTTGGGATAGTCAGAATTTTATTGTAAATGAGATGATTGAAAATGCGCGTGTGATTGCTAAAATACATAAAAACGAAGCTATTTTACAAAAAATCAGTCAGCGAAAAGGGGAAAAATAATATGGCAACACTCAAGGTAGAGGATCTACATGTTTCAGTAGAAGGAAAAGAAATTTTAAAGGGCGTTAATTTAGTCGTCAACACTGGTGAAATTCACGCTATTATGGGACCTAATGGGACTGGAAAATCAACTTTATCACAAACAATTATGGGACATCCAGCATATGAAGTTACTGAAGGTCATATTTACATGGATGATCAAGAAGTGGCTGACATGTCAGTTGATCAACGCGCTCGTGCAGGTCTATTCTTGGCCATGCAGTACCCATCTGAAATTCAAGGGGTGACTAATGCTGAATTTATGCGAGCAGCCATTAATGCTCGTCGTGCTGAAGACGAGCAAATCAGTATTATGTCTTTTATTGAAAAACTTGATGAAAAACGCGAATTTTTATCGATGTCAGAAGAAATGGCAGAACGCTATCTTAATGAAGGATTTTCTGGCGGTGAAAAAAAACGTAATGAAATCTTACAGATGATGATGATAGAGCCGAAAATTGCTATTTTAGATGAGATTGATTCAGGATTAGACATTGATGCTTTAAAGGTCGTTTCTCGTGGTGTTAACGAAATGCGTTCCAGTGAATTTGGCACACTTATGATTACGCACTATCAACGGTTACTTGACTATATTGTGCCTGATTTTGTCCACGTGATGATGGGCGGGAAAATAGTTAAAACAGGCGGTGCGGATTTGGCGAAGAAACTAGAATCTGAGGGATATACGGGATTGCGAGATGAACTCGGATTGAACGTTCATTTGACAGATGAAGATGTGAATTCGTATTTTGTGGAGGATTGATATGGTTGATAATAGCGCAATACAGTCTTTACCACTACCAACATTTGCTAAAGTTCGATACAGTTCCTGGCAACTTGATGAAATGATAGCAGCCAAGGAAGAAACGACAACGTCATATTTCACTGAGAATAATGTTCATGGCATCGAAGTTAGTGGGCTATCCACTACTTATCAGCAATTATCGGATGACATGATCGCTCGTGGAGTGATTCTGATGAATATGGCACAAGCACAGATTGAACATCCAGCATTAGTTGAAAAGCTGTTGGGTAGTGTGATTTCCAAAACAGCCGATCGATTATCAGCACAAAATTTTGCACAGTTTAACACAGGAATTTTTGTCTATATACCAGAAAACGTTCAATTTGATGATGTTTTGCACCTGTCATTGAATCATTTAGCTATATCTGGAGAGGATTTTGTGGCTCGTATTTTTGTATACGTTGGCGCCAATGCCAAGGTTGACATACTACAAGAAATGCATACAATCGGGACTCAAAAAACAAAGGCTTCTGTTGTTATCGAAGCTGTAGCGGATGTAGGTGCCCAAGTCACTTACGCTAATATTGATGCCTTTGGTGAACAAACGACAGCATTTATTAATCGAGAAGTTGAAGTAAGAGATCATGCAACTGTGGATTGGCAAAATGCTGAGTTTAATGACGGTAATGTAATCATACGATTAGCTAGTCAACTAAATGGTGAAGGCGCTACGTCACATACAAATGTCATCGGACTTACCACAAAAAAACAAACGCAAGGTTTGGTGACAACCATTTTGAATCGTGGTCGCCATACCATTGGTCATATCTTCCAACGAGGCGTTATTCTCAATCGGTCAACTTTAGTATTTAATGGTATCGGGAAAATTATTAAGGGCGCTAAAGGATCGGATGCACAGCAAGAATCGCGTGTTTTGATGCTATCACGTCGCGCACGTGGAGATGCAAATCCTTTGTTACTAATTGATGAAAACGATGTGACGGCGGGGCATGCAGCTTCTGTGGGACGTGTTGATGAAAATCAAATGTATTATTTAATGAGTCGGGGTATTAGTGAGCAAGTAGCTCGAAAGCTAGTTATTCGCGGCTTTATGGGTGAAGTTTTAGCAAAAATGCCAACAAAAGTGGCACAAAGGCAAGTAGTTGAAGAAATAGAAAGAAAGTTACGACATGAAGACGATTAGACATGATTTTCCAATACTAAATCAAACAGTCAATGGGCAAGAGCTGCTCTATTTTGATAGTGCGGCTACGTCACAAAAACCCCAGTATGTGATTGATTCATTAGTGAATTATTATCAAAATAATAATGCAAACGTGCATCGTGGTATTTATGAGCTATCAGAGCGTGCGACACAACAATATGAACAAGCCCGCGATAAAGTACAAAAATTCATTCATGCTCAAAAACGTGAAGAAGTTCTATTCACTCGTGGCACAACTGAGTCGCTTAATTGGTTGGCAAGTACTTATGGTGCAGAAAATGTTAAACAAGGAGATGAAATCCTAATATCTTACATGGAACATCATTCTAATATTGTGCCGTGGCAACAATTAGCGCAACGTGTTGGGGCTCATTTAAAATATGTCGAACTCAATGACGATGGCACCTTAAATATGGCTGATCTTGAACGGAAAATAACAGACAAAACTAAAATTGTATCAATCACACATGCTTCTAATGTGTTGGGGGTTGTTAATCCCATAAAAAAAATCGCAAAAATAGCCCACAAACATGATGCTATCATGATTGCTGATGGCGCCCAATCTGTTCCGCATATGCGTGTTGATGTGCAAGATATGGATGTTGATTTTTTTGCTTTTTCGGGTCATAAAATGCTTGGACCAACAGGTATAGGAGTTCTTTACGGCAAACATGATATTTTAGAAAATATGAAACCTGCTCAATTTGGTGGAGAAATGATTGAATTGGTAGACTTGCAAGAAGCGACCTTTCAGCCTTCACCATGGCGTTTTGAGGCGGGAACGCCCAATATTGCTGGTGCAATTGCTTTAGGATCCGCTATTGATTATCTGACAAATATCGGAATGAAAGAGGTCGAAAACTATGAGCAGTCTCTAGTTGATTATGCCTTGCCAAAGCTAAAAAGTATTGCGGGTGTCACCATTTATGGTCCGCAAAACAGTGAACAGCATTCAGGCGTGATTGCATTTAATTTAGCAGGGGTCCATGCCCACGACCTAGCCACGGCCTTGGATCAAGAAGGAATTGAGGTTCGTGCAGGACATCATTGTGCGCAGCCGCTGATGAAATATTTGAATATTGCAGCGACAGTTCGTATTAGTTTGTATATCTATAATACGCGTGAAGAAATCGATCGATTTATTAGTGTCATTGAAGATATTAAGGAGTATTTTAACCGTGAGTTTGCATAATTTAGATCTTTTATATCGCCAAACAGTCATGGAATATGCCCAACATCCGCATCATTATAAGCCTATGTTGGGTACAGAAACTTATCATGTTCGAAAATATAATCCCACTTGTGGTGATATTATTGATTTAGCTTTTGAGATGACTGACGATAAAGTGACAGATATATATTTTTATGGGGATGGCTGCGCTATATCAAAGGCTTCGGCTTCAATGATGACAGATCTAGTACTGGGACAGCGTCGTGAAGCTGTCGCTACCTTACTTGAGGAGTTTTCAAAACTGACACGTGGCGAAGTAGCTGATACAAAACTTCTTGGAGAAGCACAAATTTTAGCAGGGGTTACTAAATTTCCCACACGAATAAAGTGCGCAACTTTAGCATGGCATGCCTTGGACGAGTTATTATCAGTAGAGAAATAAAGAGGTTTCGATAATGGAAATAGATAGACAAGAAGCTATTAATCAAACAAAAGCAGCCATTTCAAATGATAAGGCCAGTGAACTAGGATTTCAAGATGACTACCAGGCTGTATTTTCAACAGGAAAAGGGTTAAACGAAGACATTATTCGTCAAATTTCAGCTAAAAAGAATGAACCTCAATGGATGTTAGACTACCGGTTACAAGCCTATCAAACATACCTCAGAATGCCTATGCATACATGGGGGCCAGATCTAAGTGAAATTCATTTTGAAGATATTTACTACTATAATAAGCCAACAAATGATAAATATCGTGATTGGGATGATGTACCAGCTGAATTAAAGGAAACCTTTGAGCGTTTGGGTGTACCTGAAGCCGAACGGAAGTGGCTAGCAGGGTCTTCTGCCCAGTACGAGTCTGAAGTGGTTTACCACCGGATGAAAGAAGAATTCGCTAAGACAGGTATTATTTTTACCGACACAGATACTGCAGTCCAAGAATATCCAGAGCTTATTCAAGAATACTTTGGATCACTGGTTAAACCAACCAATAATAAATTAGCGGCCTTAAATTCAGCAGTTTGGTCTGGTGGTACATTCATTTATGTCCCTAAAGATGTTCACGTTACGACACCTATTCAGTCTTATTTTCGAATTAATACTGAAAATGAAGGTCAGTTTGAACGGACACTTATTATTGTTGATGAAGGGGCGCATGTTGATTACGTTGAGGGCTGTTCAGCACCAATGTATTCAGGGGATGCACTACATGCTGCTGTGGTAGAAGTGATTGTTAAAAAAGACGGATATTGCCGTTACACTACGATTCAAAACTGGTCTAATAATGTGTATTCATTAGAAACAAAACGTGCAGCAGCGCATGAAAACGCAACGATGGAATGGGTTGATGGCAATTTTGGTTCAAAAACGACGATGAAGTATCCATCAGTCTATTTGGAAGGCGAGGGCGCAAAGGGTACAATGCTTTCGATTGCTGTTGCTGGCGAAGGCGTTAACTTAGATTCTGGTGCGCAAATGATTCATAATGCTAAAAATACGTCGTCATCTATCATTTCAAAGTCAATTGCACACGATGGTGGTTCTACAGATTATCGTGGCACAGTGAAATTTGGTCGCGAATCTGATGGGTCATTTGCTCACGTCGAGTGTGACACGATTTTAGTTGATGATAAATCTTCAGCTGATACGATTCCATACAATACAATTTTGAATGGTAATGTGTCAATGGAGCATGAGGCAAAAGTATCGCGTGTTTCTGAAGAGCAATTGTATTATCTAATGACACGTGGTATTTCTGCCGAAAAAGCCACAGAGATGATTATTATGGGCTTTATCGAACCTTTCACAAAAGAACTGCCAATGGAATATGCTGTTGAGTTAAATCGATTAATGAAATTTGAAATGGTGGGATCGGTAGGATAAGGTATGAATAAAAAAGTTGAGGCAAGTATCATGGATGCTTTAACGACAGTCATTGACCCAGAACTGCGAGTTGATATTGTTAACTTAGGATTAATCAATGCTGTTGATATCAATTCTATCGGTGATGTAACCATTAATATGACGCTTACAACGATGGGGTGTCCGTTAATTAGTGTGTTGGAAGAAATGATTGACGAAGCATTAAAAATTTTACCTGAAGTAAAGACAACCAAAGTTGAACTCACATGGGAACCAGCTTGGGAAATTGATCGAATGTCGCGATACGCAAAAATGGCGTTAGGATTATAAAACGACTAAATTATATAAAATTGGAATAAAACACACCTTGTAATTGACGATGAATTATAAAGTAGTTATGATTGGATTATTAAATTAAAAGGAAGTGTTTCACATGAGAAATCAGGCTACTGTACAAACGAATATTACAAATGCAGCCCTTCTCCTCAACTTGCTTAGACTACCCTAGCAAGTTGAGCTTTTGAGCTGGTTGTTAGGTACTTATCTAATGGCTAGTGAATAAAAGGATGTGAGTGCATGATCCCGGACTAGTCAAATTGACTGGTCCGGGATTTTAATTTAAGGAGAAAATTATGGCAAGCAAAGTAACTTTTTATGACACAACAATGCGTGATGGTGAACAAACAATTGGGGTTAACTTTTCAATTGAAGAAAAGATTGAAATAGCAAAAGGATTGGATGATTATGGCGTTGCAGCAATTGAAGCGGGATTTCCTGCGGCTTCTCAGAAAGACTTTGAAGAAGTGAAAAGAATTGCAGAAGTTGTGGATAACGCAAAAGTTGTCGGTTTGGCACGAATGGTCAGAAATGATATTAATGCGGTTATTGAGGCAACCAAGGATGCAAAACATCCAATGATTCATGTGTTCATTGCAACTTCACCAATTCATCGTGAGTTTAAATTACACATGACCAAAGCAGAAATTTTGGACAAAATCAAAGCAGACGTTACTTTTACTAAGCAACATATGCAAGATATTGTATTCTCACCTGAAGATGCGACACGAACTGAACCTGATTTTTTGGTAGCCAGCGTGCAAACAGCTATTGACGCTGGAGCAACAATGATTAACATACCAGACACAGTTGGTTATGATACGCCAGAAGAATACGGTGAAGTTTTTGAAAACTTGCGTCAAAATATTGTTGGTTTTGACACAGTTGGTTGGTCAACACATACACATAATGATTTGGGTATGGCAACGGCTAATGCTTTGGCAGGCATTGAGCATGGTGCGACGGAAATTCAAGGTACAATCAACGGGATTGGTGAACGTGCCGGAAACGTTGATATGATTGAAGCAGCAGCAGCTATTCATGTGCGTCATGAATAGTTTAATGCAGAAACAGATATTGTCTTAGCTCAGTCAAAAGCCATTTCTGACATTGTCGCACGCGCAACCCGCATGCCAGTTGCGGGTAATAAACCCATTATGGGACGCAATGCCTTTGCTCATGAATCTGGGATTCATCAGGATGGTTACTTAAAAAATCCAGAAACTTATGAAATTTTGAAGCCAGAAATGGTTGGTGCTACGGCATCCCTACCTCTGGGGAAATTGTCGGGATCGCATGCGGTAATGTCAAAACTAAATAGCCTAGGTTATGAGGTGACTCGTGATGATATGAAATCAATTTTCCCAATCTTTAAATCAGTTGCCGAAGAGTCTGATTTGATTACAGATGATCAATTAAAGGTTATTATGCAAGTCGTTGAAGAAAAAGAAATGGTGAGTTATCAATAATATGACATCAGTTAAAAAAATAGTAGTTTTAAAAGGCGATTATATCGGTCCCGAAATCATGACAGCAGGTTTAGCAGTATTGGACGCTGCGACAAAGGATACAACATTTGCTTATGAACTTATAGATGCACCATTTGGTGGTGATGGTATTGATCGAGCTGGTGACCCGCTACCACAGTCAACTATTGATGTTTCAAAACAAGCTGATGCGGTGCTACTTAGTGCAATTGGTGGGCCGAAATGGGATAATGCGCCACGACGTCCAGAACAAGGGCTATTAGAAATTAGATCAAAACTTAACTTATTTGCTAATATCCGGCCAACAAAAGTGACGGCAGCACAAATTGACCGTTCACCACTGAAGCCAGAGTATGTTGAAAATACGGATTTTGTAATCGTTCGTGAGCTGACCTCTGGTGCTTATTTTGGAAAGCCACGTAAGCTCGAAGCACATCAAGCAATTGATACGATGTATTACAGTGAAGAAGAAGTAACTCGTATTATGCACCAAGGCTTTAAAATGGCGCAAAAACGGAACAAGCATGTCACCATTGTTGATAAGTCAAATGTATTGGCTACATCAAAGTTTTGGCGAAAGATTGCTAATGAAGTTGGCAAAAGTTATCAGGATGTGACAATCGACTATTACTATGTTGACGCGATGACAATGGCTATTATGGCCAAGCCCACAACATTTGATGTTGTGATTATACCTAATTTGTTTGGGGACATTTTAAGTGATGAAGCAGCACAAATTACAGGCTCAATTGGACAAATACCTTCTATGTCAGTTGGTGAAAGCGGCCCTAATTTGTATGAGCCAATTCATGGCTCAGCACCTGACATTGCTGGGCAAGGCATAGCCAATCCCATTTCTATGGTAAATACGGTAGCTATGATGTTAACGGAAAGCTTTGATGAAAAAAGGATTGCCGATAAAATTACTGCAGCAGTAGACTACATTATTGAAAACCACTGTGTGACACCAGACATGGGTGGCACGATGACGACCGATGAAGTCACACAAAAAATGGTTGATTACATAAAAAATTATGAATCGGCGGATATAAAATGAGCAAAACACTATTTGATAAAATTTGGGAAAAACACGTCATTACTGGGGAAATTGGTGAGGCTCAATTGATTTATGTGGATTTGCATTTGGTACATGAGGTGACATCACCTCAACCTTTTGATGGGTTGAGAAGTACGAACCGTCGCGTTAGACGACCAGATTTAACTTTTGCAACCATGGATCATAATGTGCCAACGAAAGATATATTTAATGTGCAAGATCAAATGTCTCGATTGCAGATGGATACATTGGTCAAAAACACGAAGGAATTTGACATCCCATTAGCATCAATTGGTGATGACAAGCAGGGAATTGTGCATGTTGTGGGGCCTGAACGGGGTCTGACACAGCCTGCCAAAGTAATCGTCTGTGGTGATTCCCACACAGCAACACATGGTGCGTTTGGAGCAATCGCCTTTGGCATTGGCACTTCCGAAGTTGAGCATGTGCTAGCGACCCAAACAATTTGGCAAGTTAAACCAAAAACCATGGGGATTAAGGTTACTGGAAAACTGCCTAAAAATACATACGCCAAAGATATTATCATGGGCATCATTGCTAAATATGGGGTGTCGTTTGGAGTCGGTTATGCGATCGAATTTTACGGAGAAACTGTTGAGAACCTTTCAATGGAGGCTCGTATGACGATGTGTAATATGTCGATTGAAGCTGGTTCAAGAACTGGTATGGTGCAACCAGATCAAACGACATTTGACTACATTGAAGGTCGTGAACAAGCACCAAAAGATTTTGAATCCGCTAAAAACTATTGGTCACAATTCTACACAGATGATGAAAGTGATTTTGATGAGACGTTGACCTTTGATGTATCAAATTTGAAACCGATGGTGACATGGGGAACAAATCCAGGCATGGCCACACCTGTTGATCAGTCTTTGCCAGCAATCAAAGATGATAATGATGCCAATGCCTATGAATATATTGGCTTGCATCCCAATATGAAGCCAGTTGACATTAATTTAGATTACATTTTCATCGGATCATGCACGAATAGTCGTTATGAAGATCTTGAAATTGCTGCGAATATGATGAAGGGGCATCACTTGGCGCCTAATGTCACTGCCTGGGTGGTGCCTGGCAGTCGTGCGATAAGAAATCGTGCGATTAAATCGGGTATTGCTCAAATATTTGAAGAAGCTGGTTGTGAATGGCGTGAACCAGGATGTTCGGCATGCTTGGCGATGAATCCCGATAAAATTCCAGCAGGGAAACATGTTGCTTCAACATCAAATAGAAATTTCATTGGACGCCAAGGTGCAGGATCGAGAACGCATTTGGCTTCTCCAGCTATGGTTGCTGCAGCAGGGATTGCTGGTCACTTCGTTGATATTACAACAGATGAATTTGTATAGGGGAATAATATGGAAGCTTTTGTAAGAGAAACAGGTAGAGCGGTTGTTATTCCAAATGACAACATTAATACTGATATTATCTTGCCTAAACAATTTTTGAAAAACATTTTAAAGACCGGCTTTGGTAAAGATTTATTCTTTGATTGGCGCTACAATGCCGACGGTTCGTTGAATGAGGCGTTTGAATTGAACAAACCAGCACATCAAGGGGCTTCAATTTTAATTACAGGAAATGATTTTGGATCGGGATCATCACGAGAACACGCAGTATGGGCGTTAACGGATTATGGATTCAGGGCAGTGATTGGCGGCGGATTTTCAGACATTTTTTACATGAATTCAACTAAGAATGGTTTGTTACCGATTGTGTTGCCCGAAGAAAATCGGAAAATATTACGGGGTATTCAAGCAGATGAAAATATTCAAATTGATTTACCCGAACAAACTGTGACTTATAAAAACTATACTTTCCACTTTGATATCAACTCACAATGGAAAGAAAAGTTTATCAATGGTGAAGATGATATTGATAACACGATGAAATATGAAAAATTGATCGCTGCATTCGAAAAGCAACGACCAAATTTTGGTTAGGAGGCAGTCCATGGAACAGGCAATGAATTTGCAACAACGGATGGACACGACTAAAGAAACAGCGACATTTTACCGTGTCTTTGCGATGATTGCAGCTGGTATGATTTTAGATGGGGCGGACGTTTATCTTGCTAGTGCAGTAAATAGTGCAATAGTTAGCACACATTTTGCCACACTTGCACAAGGTTCTGTGTTTCTTTCCTCTGGATTTTTAGGTCTTTTCTTTGGGTCCATTTTTGCTGGATTTATCGGTGATTTTCTGGGCAGAAGAAAAGCGTATTCGACTAATTTGTTGATATTTGGTGTACTAACCCTATGTGCGGCATTTGCAACTAATATTTGGATGTTAGTCGGACTACGTTTTTTCGCCGCAATTGGGTTAGGCGCAGAAATTGTGACAGGTTACGCTTTAATTAATGAATTTGCCCCAATTAAAAATCGTGGTCGGTGGAGTGGCGTAACTTCTGTGATTGCTAATTTGGCTGCACCATTGACCTTACTTTTGGCAGCAAGCGTTATTCCTCGTTATACATGGCGTGCAATGTTTGTTATTGTTGGTGTGTTAGCATTGATTTTATGGGTTGTTCGCCGTCATTTTCCCGAATCACCGCGATGGTTAATTGCACGTGGTGAATATGATAAAGCTGAAAAGATCATTGAGAAATTAGAAGTGAATGGTTCGTACAGCACAAATGATTCTAGTGTAAAACGACAACCAGTGAAGACTAGGATTGGCATTGGGCTGTTGGTTGCAACGGTTGCTGTCAGTGCAGTTAATTTAACACAGTACACATTTACATCGTGGATGCCAACATTATTGATCAAACAAGGAATCGAAGTGGTTCATTCACTAACATTCTCCGCAGTTATGATGGCTGGGGCTCCAATAGGCGCATTATTGGTTGACGTGATAGGTCGTAAAAAGGTCATTGTTTCTGCCTTTGTAATGACTGCGGTGTTTGGGATGATTTATTCGCAGCAACATACAACGGTTGGAATTTTAACTGTAGGATTTTTGGTCGTAACTATGATGTATATTTTGATGGCTTCGGTTGTTGGGGTTTATATGTCAGAGTTGTTCCCTACTTACTTTAGATTCCGTGGAACGGGTTATGCTAATGGCGTTGCTAAAATATTGACGGTTTTAACACCATATTTTGCAGCGTGGGCAATTACACAATTTAGTGCGAACTTGATTTTCTATTTTATCGCAGCAGTGGCGCTAATTGCAGCTATTGTGGTCGCAGTTTATGGGCCAGAAACAAAACAAAAAGCAATATATTAAAAGGATGGTATTTTATCATGACAGAAGCAACAACAGCAAAAATTAATTGGAATGGTGGCGTTCAAGGTGAAGCCATTGACATCTTGAAAGAAGATGGGGGGATGATCGTTAGTCCAACAAAAGTGGGTTACATTATCATGACTTCAGATGATCAAGGGTTGGAACGAAAATTTGCTGCTAAGAATCGTAAGCGTAATAAGCCAGGTGTCGTACTATGTGGTTCAGTAGAACAAGTTAAAGAATTAGCACAAATGACACCTGAAATCGAACAAATGTATCAACAACATTGGGATGAGGACATTTTGTTGGGTTGTATCTTGCCATGGAAAGAAGAAGCAAAGAGCAAGATACCAAATGACGGGACAAAAAATTTGATGATGGATAAACGTGAAACTAGTTGTTTTGTTATCAAGTTTGGTACACCAAGTGAAAATATTGCCAAAGAAATGTGGGAAAAGTACGGTAAGTTCTCATTTGCAAGTTCAGCTAATCCTTCTGGTAAGGGGAATCGTGGTTTGGTAGCTGGCATTGGTGACCAAATTGAAAATGCTGCTGACCTAATTATTGAGGCCGATGATTACGTGGCATCAATTCAACCCGACAAAACGTTAGATACACGTTACGAACAAGGGGTGATGGTATCTATGGTTGATGAGACAGGTAAGCTCATTCCAGAACAAAATGGTGCTGTTGGTATCCAACCAGCGCCAATCGTTATTCGTAAAGGATTAGATGTCGACAAAATCATGAAAATTATGAGTGATATTTTCTCGTCATGGGACTATCGTCACGGATTTTATTACTAAAAAATTGCATAAAACAGTTAAAAGCCAAACGAGCGTTACGCTATCTATTTTATTGATTGCGAGCTATTAAAAGATGATTAGGCAACGAAAAATATCTCAACGATGACATTTGTTGAGATATTTTTTTGTTGACAAAACAATTAAAAATCCATATAATATTTTTGAACATATATTATATGTCGTATAGTATTGGAGAAAATAAGTATGGCAATTCAAATGAGTTCAGAATTATTAGACGGTTGCGTTTTAGCGATATTAGATAAAGAAGATTATTACGGTTATGCATTAACGCAAAGAGTGCAGGGTACGATTTCTGTTTCGGAATCGACGTTATACCCTGTACTACGGAGATTAAAAAATAATCAATTTGTTACAACGTATGATCAACCTTATCAAGGCAGAAATCGACGTTATTACCAGATTACAACACAGGGTCGTGACAGATTGGCTAGCATACGCCAAGATTGGGTAATGTTCCAAGCAAACGTTGACACATTATTGAAGGAGAGATAAGCAGATGGAGAATTATTTAGCTGAGTTAGAGCAACTACTACATCAGTTGCACCATTCAGATAAAGAGGAAGCGATGAATTTCTATCGAGAGTACGTGATGGATGCTGATTTAGTCACATATGAGCAATGCATTAGTGAGTTAGGCACGCCAAAACAACTCTCACGAAAAATTTTAGCTGACTATTCAATTAAGGCAGATGAAAAATCAACAGATGATACAACTAGTAAAAATCCACGGTCAAATATTAAGCTGATTTGGTGGATTGCATTAGCATTACTGGCGTCACCGTTAGCATTACCTGTATTTATTGTCTTGGTCACGCTTGCTGCTGTTGGTTTTGCAGTTTTAGCGTCTTTTATTGCGGTTGTCATTGCGTTGACTTTGTCAGGTGTGGTATCAGCGATTATCGGAGTGAGTGTTTTGCTGCAGTCAATCTGGACGGGGCTGTATTATATTGGTTGTGGTTTGCTCATATTGGGCATAATGTTGACAGTAATGCCAGCTGGTATTGGTCTCTTGAGGTGGCTAATTGATAAAACAGCACAATTAAGCAAGGCAATTTATCGTCGCTTTACTGATAAAAAGTACATGCATCGGGAGGACAAATAACATGAAACGAAGTGTTAAAATTGGATTGAGTTTGATAGTTATTGGTGCTGTGCTAGCTTTAATTGGATTTGGTTTTGGTGGCGGGTCCAGTTCTATTTCTTGGAATAATGGCCCTAAAGTTATTGACCGTAAAACACAAAAAGAAAAAATGGTACAACAATCATATACTTATAACGAGGTGAAAAATATTGACGTGTCAACATCTTTACCTGTACGTATTATCACAGGGGATGTTAAGAAAACTACCGTTAAAGTAATGACGTATCAAAAACTACCCGAGTTGAGCTATCAGCAAAATCATTTGAAAATTACTGATAAACAGGCTGGTAGTGTATCTCCAGGTCATATTAAAATCGAATTGTTTTCTTGGAAATATGAGAATCAGGGAGATCAAGATGGAATTGTAATTACAGTTCCGCAATCACAAAGTTTGTCTGATATTCAAATTGACGGACAGAATAGCAGTGATGTTAGCCTGTCTGATGTCAAAGCGGATAAAATAGCAATTCAACATGTTGCAGATACAAGATTAAAAAACATAATAGTTCAACATGACTTAACGCTTGATGATATTGAAGATACTGATTTAAATGACGTGACTACATCGACAGCTACAATTAAAAGTGATAATGGTGATTTAACTATACAAAATACACGAATTAGCGATGGAATGAACATTCAACTTGAAAATGGTGACTTGAGCATGCATCATAATCATATTAATACGGGTAAAATAAACACATCATATGGGGATGTCACTTTAATGAATAACCAACTATCTGGTCAGCTTACCATTACAGCACAAGATGGCGATATATCGGCAATGATTGGGAAAAGTAGTGTGACTGCTAAAACGCTTGACGGGGATATTTCTGCTTTCAATAGTCATGATGATGATCAGACAAGTTACACACATAAAGGAACAACTGGAGCATACGTAATATCAACAGATAGCGGCGATGTGACGATTAAGCAGTAGTTAATACATTTTCTCAGTAGCTGTTTAGTATCATTAGTTATATTATTAAAATAAGATAATAAAACGTTTGACTTAATTAGAGTAAGATAATATAATTAGTTTCATATTAAAAAATATAAATTATATGAAAAAGAGGAAAAATTATGAACAAAACAATTAAAAAAATGAACTATTCTCTCCTCTACCTACTTCTCATTTGATGTTTAGTAGGTTCTTTGAGTGACTATCTACTAAACCAATGTGACATTGATTAGTAGATAGTTGGGACAAGTGAGTAAAAACACCCCAACTGTTAAAGGTTGGGGTGTTTTTTGTCCTTTTCAACTTAAAGAGGTAGTAGCGCGAATTCGAATGAGCATCGTGCTAAAAAATAATCGAATGTAGTATGAAAGGACATGTTTAGTTCATTAGGGACACAATTTGTTCAGCATATTTACGCAATAACAGGTGCTGTGATAATCTTATTTCTACAGCAAAAAGGGAGAAAAATTTATGATGTTAAATATAAAAAAACAAGCAACTATTCAGTCCGATGCGATACGCTATGGGGCAATAATTATTCTTTTTTTGGTATCGGGAATGCTGTTGTTAATGACAAGTGCTACACAATATCCTGAAATGATAGCGATGGCCTATCTTTCCTTCACAATGGGATTGCGGCATGCTTTTGATGTGGATCATATTGCAGCAATTGACAACATGACACGCAAGATGCTTAATGATGGTAAAAATACACGCGGCGTTGGTTTTAGTTTTTCATTTGGACATTCAATGGTTGTGGTGTTGATGGCATTGGTAACCGTTCTGTTTGTAGAATGGGCAAAACATTCTATGCCTATTTTTGAGCAAATAGGAGGCGCCTTAGGAACACTTATTGCAGCTACCATGTTGATGATGTTGGCCATCGTGAATAGTGTTATCTTGCATGATATCTGGGTGAAGTTTGTCGCTATGCGTAATCATCATACCAGAGCAGGTACAGATGACCAAATCAATTCATCTAAGATTTATCGTTTATTTTTGAAACTATTAGGAATGATTAAGCATAACTGGCAAGTAGCAATTGTTGGATTTCTTTTCGGATTAGGTTTTGATACTGCTACTCAGATTGCGGTATTAGCAACATCTGCCACAGCTGCAAATGCGGGAGTTCCCTGGTATGCAACATTAGCTTTTCCGTTATTATTTACTGCTGGTATGTGTTTGATGGATACCATTGATGGTTTTTTTATGAGTACGACGTATCGTTGGGTATTTTCATCACCTTATCGTAAAGTGTATTACAATTTAACAATTACAGGGATTTCTATAATGGCAGCCGGATTTATTGGATTTATTGATTTTGTTCAGTCATTTAGCGTTATGTTTAATTGGAACAACGCATTGACACGATGGGCGGCTTCGCTAGATTTTAACCAGATGGGCGTCATACTGGTCGCATTGTTTGTTATCGCATGGGTCGTTGCGATTACTATTTGGCACGTGTTTAAATTAGCTGATAAAGAACAAATAATTTGAACCATCATCATAAAAAATACACTAAGGCAGATCAAAAAAGTGTTACTTTAAGTTGATACGCTTGGTGCGTTTTTTATTTTAAATAGCGTAGACCTATCTTTCTTTGAATTATGATAAAATGAGAACAATCGCTACTATGTACATGGAGATCATTCTAATGATAAAAATTGTTAACGTAACCGAAGAAGATAAAGCTTATTGGCAAGACATTTATATGCAATCATTTCCAGAATATGAACGCCTTGATTTTATGCAGTTAGCTCAGCTGGCTAAGACAAAAGAACCCGTTAAGATGGCTTTAGTTGTTGATGAGCAACCAGTTGGTATTTTGTTATTGGTTGAAATATCAGCACAAAAAGTATTTGTGCTCTATTTTGCCGTTGATGCGAATATTCGTGGAAGAGGGATTGGGAGTAAAACAATTGCTGCATTAAAAGAGCAGTACCCAAATGGGGTAATATTAGAATCAGAAATCACAGGCCAACAGGCAGATAATGAAATGCAACGTGTGAAACGATATGATTTTTATAAGCGCAATGGGGTTAACGATGCGCATCTCGTGACTAAAAATATGGGCGGGACTTTCCATCTATTGCGTACGACAGATGAAATCTCTGACGATGACTATCTCAACGCAGTCTCAGAATTAGGAATTGAAGCTCAGGTTGAGTAATTTTAGCCATAAAACCAATATTTGTGACACAGCAACATTTTTGTTTTCAAAGAAATTCTGCGGTATGATATAAAAATGGAAAACTGGCTTACAAAACGTGCACGGCTTACGCCGAATCGGATCGCCGTACAGTATAAAAATAAACAATTAACATTTCAAGAAGTGGCTGACCAAGCACACAATATGGCCAAAAAAATTGCGAAAGTTACCCAAGATAATTCTCGCGTGGCATTGATAATGAATAATACGCTCGCGGGATACTTGGTGATTATGGCTTTGCAGCAACTTGGCAAGACCATCGTTTTTATAAACTGGCGTTTATCAGTAGCAGAAATTAATTATCAGCTTGCAGATGCGGGTGTGACAACTGTTTTAACAGATGATGATTACATGAGCGAGCTAAGTATTGATAAGCAAATTAAGTTCAGTGATTTGTCCACACAGCAAAAGATAACACCAATTGAAACTTTTCCTGAAGACTTTGTGACAAGTATCATGTATACTTCGGGTACAACGAGTAAAGCCAAGGGTGTTATGCAAACATATCAAAACCATTTCTATTCTGCGATGGGGAGTGCTTTGAATTTAGGATTAACATCTGATGATAGTTGGTTAGCTGTTGTACCTATCTTCCACATTAGTGGATTTTCGATCATTATGCGTGGATTAATTTATGGTATGCGCGTGGTCTTACAATCTAAATTTGATGCCCATCAGATTAATGAACTGTTGATTGAACAATCGATTACTGCTATATCAGTCGTTCCAGTGATGTTAAAACAGTTAGTTGCTGACCTACCAAAAGGTGCTCATTATAATAATCATTTTCGGTCAATGCTTCTTGGCGGTGGACCAACAGACCTTGTAACATTGAAACAGGCACAGCTTCACCAAATTCCTGTCATTCAATCGTATGGCATGACAGAGACTGCCTCGCAAATTGTGGCGCTTGATGCAAAAGATGCGGTTCAAAAAGTGGGTTCTGTGGGGAAACCATTATTTCCAGTTCGTTTAAAAATTGCTGATCATGCTGGAAAAGTGTCCCAGCAAGGGAATATTTGGATTCAATCACCAACGCTAACGACAGGATATCTCAATCAACCAGATAAACTAGCTGAACATATGATAGATGGTTGGTTTAATACTGAAGATTATGGTTATTTGGATGCTGAAGGATATTTGTTTGTCCAAGGGCGTGAAGGTGATATGATAAATTCAGGTGGTGAGAATATTTTTCCCAATGAAGTTGAAGATATTTACGCAGAATACCCAGGATTAAATAAAATAGTCGTCGTCGGGGTGTCGGATCAAAAGTGGGGTTCAGTGCCAATAGCTATCGTTTTGGGTGAAGAATTGAAAAAAGATGCTTTAATTCAATTCGGTCGAGAGCGTATTGCGCATTATAAAATACCAAAACGATTTTATCTGGCTCAAAGCTGGCACACTACTGCTAGTGGAAAAACACAACGTAAACCTTTCCTAGCTGAACTTGAAAGATTAAAGGAATTGATATGACATTATCTCCAAAAAATACAGATGTGAAATCTTTATTCAATACAATTGCACCAGAATATGACAAGATGAATAACATTATCAGTCTAGGGGCACACAAAAAATGGCGCCAAAAAGTTATGGATAAAATGGTCTTTCCAAGAAAAGCGCAAATCATTGATTTAGCTACCGGCACTGCTGATTGGGCAATTGCATTGGCAGAAAACAGTGACTCTGATTCTGAGATCATTGGCTTAGACTTCAGTGAATCCATGCTTGTGGTCGGGCAAACAAAGGTTGATATAAGTGACTATTCGGAAAAAATCACACTTGAGCAAGGAGATGTGATGGATTTAGAATTTCCTGATAACAGCTTTGATATTGTGACCATTGGTTTTGGATTACGTAATTTACCTGATCCAAAACAAGGAATCAAAGAAATGTATCGTATTTTAAAGCCAGGCGGACAGCTTGTCATTTTAGAAACATCGCAACCCGATAGCCCTCTTGTTAAACCATTTTGGCAGTTATATTTCGGTCATGTCATGCCATTATTTGGGCGTGTTTTTGCTAAAGGAAAATATCAGGAATACAAATATCTTGATGAAACAACAGAACATTTTATGGACTATATGACGCTTGGGCAATTGCTGCTAAAGTCGGGCTTCAAAAAAGTTAGAATTTCTCGTTTTAATTTGGGTGCCGCGGCGGCACACTATGCGACAAAATAGGGTTAGATATAAAGTATTTCATTGGTAGGCAAATTAATGCTAAAAAGATCAGCTATCTTTATGATTTGGATAACTGATCTTTTTAATTTTTTTCAGAGAGGTTTTTATTGCGTAACTTTTTCGATTGCTTTCAGTTCTTTTAGCTTCCAACTAACATAGTTTTCACCGTTTGGAATGGTTTCAGTTACATTAACAACGGGGATGTCATTTTTCTTTGCTAAATCGATTAAGTTAGAGACAGTTGAACTTGATGTCTGAGTATTATTAACGAAGAAGGCAATTTTATGGTTTGTAATTGCTGATTTAAGTGCAGCTAATGTTGCGGGTGAAGGATCATTACCTTCCTCAATTGCTTCAGAGAAATCTGTATCCATTATTTTGTATCCTAAGGTATCTAGCATATACTCAAAAACAGGTTCAGTTTGGGCAACGGTTTGGCCATCAGCCTTTTTGGATATTTTTGTGATTAAATCATTCACAGGTTTCAGGCTAGCGACGTACTTTTTGGCGTTCTTTTTGTAATAATCGCGGTTTTTAGGGTCTTTCTTACCAAGCTCAGTTGCTAGGTAATTTGCTGTTTTACTCATCGTTTCAGGATCATTCCACAAGTGCGGGTTGACGCCTGTTTTTTTATTTAAAACATCTTCGCCGACGCGAATAAGTTTTGTATTTTTAGAAGTTTTGGCAAGCTTATTTAGCCATGCGTCATATCCTAGACCATTAGCAAGAACGATATCAGCACCACTAACCTTTTTAGCAACCGTGGTTGTTGGCTCGTAATCTTCGGGAGAAACATTCGCGTCCTTGATAATAGCAGTTGCTGTACCGTGTTCGCCAACTACTGTTTTGGCGATTTCGGCGTAGAAGTCTGTTGAAGCAACAATAGTTATTTTTTGATTGGATGACGACGAGGAGTTACCTCTGAATAAGGCAACACCAATGACGATGACGACAATGGCAGAGAGTGCTATAATTATTTTTTTCATGAGTTATTTCCTATTTTATTGAGTTTTGTTAAAAACTGGGTGATGGTTTGTTGTTGTTCCTGTGTGAAATCAGCCATGATGGTATGAATATCATCGTGCATCGTGGCGTGGGCCTGCTCGTGGAGTTGTGCCAATTTTTCGCCATCTTCAGTCAGTAAATAGTGAGTGCTCCGTTTATCAGAATCATCTACCACCGCTATGACATAATGATAGCGCATCAGGTTTTTAATAGCTTTGGTGATAGCAGGCTTTGATAGATTCATTGCAGCAGCTAATTCTGTGTTAGTCTGCGATTGCAGAATTTTAAGCAACATCAGTAAGTGGGCTTGTGTTGAATTGATCTTTTGTCCAGCAGTTGCCGCTACGAGTTCAGAATTAGTAGCGTATTCTTGAACAAAAGAGTTAAGCTCTTGAATAATCTTATCTGTTTTTTCCATAAACACCTCTTTAGTTTACTGGTTAATTAACCAGTTAATTATATAATGTAAGCGAAGCTATTGTCAATAGGTTATTTTTGAGTACAATTATAGTCATGAAGAAAAGCGGACTACTGGCAGCATTTTGTATTGTGACATTGAGTACAGCATTTCCTGTGAATGGGCAACAACAAATCCAAGCAAGTGAAAAAAAGAAATCAATTAAAAAAATCACAACAACGGCGAAAGCAGCGGTGGTGATGAATGCGGATACAGATAAAATTTTGTCCGAAAAAAACGCTCATAAATCTTTAGCGATTGCGTCAATTAGTAAATTAATGACGGGCTATTTGGTACTAAAAAAGTTACCTTTAGGCACGCAAGTGCAGCCGTCGTCAAACACGATGAAAATCGGAGAAGAATCTAATCTGGCAAGTGTGAATTTGGATAGTAATCAATCCTATTCAGCAGATGAATTATTGCGTGCTGCCTTACAGTTATCAGCTAATGACGCGGCTATTGCCTTAGGTGATCAGGTTAGTGGTTCACAAACAAAGTTTGTTAAATTAATGACTAAGACTAGTCAGTCTTGGGGACTTGCATCAGCGCAATGGTATAATGCAGCAGGAATCCGTAATGATGAAGCAATGGATGATGGCGTTAAGGCGCCTGATAATGCAGAAAATAAGATGTCTGCTGTTGATGTTGCGCTTATGACTGATAATATTTTAGAAAAAACACCACGAATAAAGAGAATTGTTCATCAATCACAAAATCAATTTGATGGCATTACACAAGATAGTAATTATGTTTTAATGAAAAATTATTTTAAAAATACGAAATATACGGTCACCGGTGCTAAACTTGGTATCTCTGTTAAATCAGGCGTTTCTTATGTGGGATTATTTACATATAAAGGGAAGCATTATATCACGGTTGTATTGCATGCTGATCAATACACCAATTTGTCAGCCGTTTTCCGTGAAACCAAACGCATCTTAAATCAGACAATATAAAAAGACCGTCAAACAAAGATTTGTTTGATGGTCTTTTTAAATGTGCTTATCCTTTAAATACCCAAGCATCGCCATTTTCAGCTAATAGCTTGTCTGATGCTTCAGGACCCATTGAACCTGACTTATATGTCTCCAATGGTGCTTTATCTGCATCGTAAACGGCAGTAATTGCGTCAACAAACTTCCAAGCAATTGATACACCGTTCCAATCAGCAAAGTTTGATCCGTCACCATTCATTGTATCGTGAATCATACGTTCGTATGGTTCTGGTGTGTTCTTCTTGTCTTCATCAGATACTGCCCAATCCAAGTTGATTGTGCGGGTGTTGAAGGCATCTTCAACTGACTTAGCGTTAAGCTTCAATTCAATAGCACCCTTTGGATCAATGATGATTGAGAGTACTGATTCTTGTGCTTCTTGTTCTGAACCAAAGTTGAATGTGCCAGCCTTAAATACAATATCAACACGTGTTTGCTTGGCAGCCAAACGCTTACCTGAACGAACATAGAAAGGAACACCTTCCCAACGTGGCAAATCGAACTGCAATTCACCAGCAATGAATGTGTTGTTCTTTGAGTCAGCAGGGACATCTGCTTCTTCCAAATATGGCTTGTAATCAGCTGTATCACCAGCACCATATTGTGCACGAACGAAGTACTTATTCACTTCTTCTTCGTTATAAATCTTTAATGCATTGAAGGCGGCGTTTTTAGCTGCACGGATATCCTTATCATTGAATGATTCAGGTTTTTCCATTGCTAACCAACCAACAATTTGCATTGTGTGGTTTTGAATCATATCCAAAAGGGCGCCAGTGGTATCGTAGTAACCAGCACGCTCTTCAACACCTAGAACTTCAGCCAAAGTTACTTGTACGTTTTTGATATAGTCCTTATTCCAAGCGGCATCAAAGATTGGGTTACCAAAACGTAATGCTGCAATATTTTGTACCATTTCTTTTCCAAGATAGTGGTCAATACGGAACAGTTGGTCATCATCAAATGCATTTTCCAAATCACTTTGCAATTCTTCTGCGGTGGCGTATGATGTACCAAAAGGCTTTTCAATCATCAAACGATTGTAGCCAGTCTCAGCTAGCAAACCTTCTGATTTCAAATATTTAGCGATTGTACCGAAGAAACGAGGGGCAACTGACATATAGAAAATACGATTGCCATCAATGTCAAATTTGGTTGCTGCTTCTTCGATCGCTGACTTCAAGATACCATAAGAAGCGGCATCTGTGACATCGTGCGCACGGTAAGAAAAATGCGCAATAAACGCTTCAGCTTGTGCTTGATCTTCAGTAAAGTCTTTAATTGAATCACGAACCAATTGCTTAAACTCGTCATCACTTAATTGTTGACGTGCTGTCCCAACAATGGCAAAGTGTTCTTGTAAGTATCCTTTTTTGTAGAGGTTGAAAACTGATGGGTAAAGCTTACGCTTTGCTAAATCACCAGTTCCGCCAAAGAAAGTTACCAACGTTTTGATTTCTGAAACCATGATGTTCCCCTTATATTATAATTAAATTCACTCTCCATTATAACGCAAAAAGGTCTGGAAAAGTACGGGATTCACAAACATATTAAGCGTTGAACAAGTCAAAAATTGATTAAATGACTAGTTTATACTAAAAATATGGTTTAAGTAGGTTAAATAAACTATATATTCACAATATAATTTTACAATGGGATGGTGCTAAATGTTTTACTTGATTATTATTTTATTTTTAATTCTAACTTTCACTTTAGGTATTGGTGTGGCGTTCGAGGGTCTAATTTTAATGGGTATTATATATGTCATCCTTCGATTAATAAAAAACAAACGGGATATGCGCAAATGATGATAAATTAATCACTTAATTTTCCGTTATATGAATAGGTTTCGTGTTACAATTATTCTATTATTCGGAGGATTTATGCAAATTGACTTAACTGATAAGCCGCGGCCACTTGATGAAAAGTGGCTACTTTTTGGTACTTTATTATCCAACACTGGAAATTCAATGATTTGGCCAGTCACGACACTTTATATGACCGGTGTTTTGCACCAAAGTTTTACGATGGCGGGACTAGTTTTAATGGTGGGATCACTTATTAGTATGGTTGGCTCATTTGTTGGTGGCAAACTATTTGATAATTGGCGGCCATATGAAGCGATGGTAATTACGAGTTTTATCATCTTAATTGCTGTTTCCAGTCTAATTATTTGGAATGGGTGGCCCGTATTTGCCTTTTTTATTTGGCTAGCTAATTTTGGTATGGGCGCGGAACAAACGTTAGTTAACTCTTTTGCCACAACAATTCCTGGTGAAAAAACGCGCATCGTATTCAATAATATGTACATTGTGTTGAATATTGGGGTGGTTTTGGGGACCTTAGCAGTAGGATATTTATTTGATTACGGTTTTAACCTGTTGATGATGATTTCGGCAGCATTATATTTTACATTAATGTTAATTATTGCAACCAAATTTAATGTTCCGGTAGTTCGCACGAATACTGAAGCAACGGGCGTTACGACGCCTGAAGGAACAGAAAAAGTGAGCAGTGTCGGTGCACCAAATCAACGTTTTCGCTTGACGCCAGTTTTAGTTGCCATTGGGGCATTGCTGTTCATTACGTATTTATCCTACATGCTGTGGGAAACCGTGATGGCACCGCACATGAAAAGTTTAGGTATGCCAACGCGTAATTATGCAGACTTATGGATGATTAACGGCGTAACTATTATTTTGCTTCAGAAGTTTGTTTCTAATTGGGCAAATCAGCGACCATATCAAGTTTCAGTTATTTTAGGTAGTATTATTTTTGCTTCTAGCTTTTTCTTTTTAATATTTGTAAAAGAGTTTTGGCAAATTGTGCTAGTGTTTGAATTACTAACGATTGGAGAAATGTTACAAAGTCCGCAGGTTCCAGCGTGGGTTGCGCAAATCACCCCCAAAGAAGTAGCTGGACAGGCACAAGGTTTTGTTTCAATGATGATCAGCTCAGGTCGAGTCATTGGTCCCATTTATTCGGGTATGATGATGGATCGAGGTTGGATGAAAATTCTTTTTTTATCAGTATTTATAATCATGTTAATTATCACAGCTTTGTTAGCGATCACAATGGCGAAACGAACTAAAAAAACAGTGGAGAATAACAAATAAACTATTTGTTATTCTCCTTCTTCAGTGAAAGTTGTTTTTTAAGAAAGACAATTTTGGATAAATCTTTTTGGTTGCCCTGTTGTTGGCGGTAACTGTCCGTTGAAGATGCTGTATAAATATTCATAAATTGTTGTAAAGTGGGCGTCAGAAATTTAATACTGCCGAGGTTATTTTCAACTAAATCCTGTAAATCAACATTTGCGAATTGTGGTAAACAATCTATACTACCAAATGCCACTGATAAATCCCCTTTTTGGAATTCATGTTCATGCAAATTCGTTAGTTGAAAACCCAAACCAAGCATGATGTTTAGAATCAAGTCCCATTGGTAGATTCTTAGACGGTCTGGTGCATCCCAACCGTTAGGATTTCCGGGTACATGAATGTCTATATCATTAGCCTGCCAATCTATTTTTGTTAAATATTCTAGACCAACAGAACCCATCAGGACAGGAGTAATTGTTACCTTATTCAATTCCTTTGCGATGATCAGAAAGGCATCTATTTTTTTCATTACTTTTTCTCCTTTATAAAAATGTTGCTCTTTTTAATTATACCGAACAGACAAATATTTTCGGTGTAAGCGCTTGCAAAAAAACAAGAACCATGTTACAATTTAAGTATAGATTAGGAGAGAGTCCTAAAACAATTCAAGTTGTGTAAGCTATACGAATGATAGCTTAAGCGGATTTTCTTTAATCCAGGACAGTTTGCTCAGTACTCTAGTTGGAAAGTGATGGACGTGTGAAAACGTACATGTGGCTGGTAATTAGGGTCGATGGTGACGAATAAGATGTATGGGTCTTATGTTTGTCACCTGAGAGCAGGCTGTTTTTTGTTGTGGTTGGTAGATAGGTGTCTAATAAACTGTTTTTATGAGTGCAGGTACTTTGCACTCTTTTTATATATTATGAATATAGTCGACATTTTTTATAGTTAAAAATGACTAGTCATTTTATTTATATAAAACTATAAATTTTATTAATTATATGTTGTTTATAAACAATAGATGATGTATCATGTATTTATCAAATTATTACAAAAAAAGGAAAAGAAAATGCTACAAAGAAATTTAGGGTCGCAAGGGTTAAAAGTTTCATCAGTCGGGTTGGGGTGCATGGGTATGAGTAGCACGTACGGTCGCGCTGATGACAAGGAATCAATTGCGTCAATTAGGCAGGCGGTCGTTAATGGCGTTTCATTGTTTGATACTGCAAATGTTTATGGTAACGGACATAATGAAAAATTATTAGGAAAAGCACTTAAAGGCGTGGACAAGCAAGTAACAGTGGCCACAAAAGTGGGCATTCAAGAAATGCAATTGAACCAAAAGAGAATCAACGGTCGTCCTGATTATATTAGATCTGAAGTTGAAAAGTCTTTGATTCGTTTAGATAGAGAGTATATTGATTTGTACTACCTGCATCGAGTAGACCCAGATGTACCAATTGAAGAAAGCATTGGTGAAATGTCTCGACTAGTTGAAGAGGGTAAAGTTAAATACATTGGGATATCAGAAGCCTCTTTGTCAACGATTAAAAGAGCTCATCAAACACATCCTATAACGGCGGTTCAAAGCGAATATTCATTGTGGAGTCGTGGTGTTGAGAAAGAAATAATGCCTTATTTACAAGCAAATGAAATTGGATTTGTAGCATACAGTCCATTGGGCAGAGGATTTTTTGCAGATGACTTTAGTTTGGATGCGTCGAAAGAAGACGTACGCCAATATTTGCCTAGGTTTCAGGGTGACAATCTCACTGCTAATCAGGAAGTATTTAAAGTAATTCGTAATTTATCACAAAAGTTAGGAATGACATCTTCACAACTAGCCTTGGCATGGTTATTGCAAAAAAACAGTAACTTAATAGCTATCCCAGGAAGTAAGTCAATTCAGCACATTAACGAAAATATTGCATCAAGTCATATTGATCTTGATGATAAAATAATTCATATTTTAGATAAAATATTTGATGAATCTAATACACATGGCAGTCGTTATCCTAGTATGTTAATGGACGAATTGGAAAAGTAAAATAGATTCATCAAGTTAATGATGAATCTATTTTCATTCTTTTTTCAATTTTTTGTTCACTCTCTGTACCAGTTATTTGGTATCTCAAAACAGAAATAAAGGTTTTAATATCAATCGTGTCAGATAGAGAGGAGAGATTATATGCATTAAATAGGTTTTCTTTCTCCTTGATACTAGGTATTAACTCACGGCCCTTAGAGGTCAAATGTAGGACTGATTTTCGATTATCATCAATGGCTTTACTTTTATAGATGAAACCATTTTGCACCAATCGTTGCACTAATCGACTAGGACTCTTACTTTCACAAATTAGTAGATTACCTAATTCTTTTAATGATAGAGGTTCTTTTTTTGACAAAACTTGTAACACCTCACTTTGATTAGGTGTTATACCAAGAGGAGCTAAGAACTCAGCATATTTTTTCTGTCCTTCTTTTTGGACAGCGTTGATAAGATATCTTAATAAATCAGCATCATTCATTTTCTTCATCCTATAGTAAAAGTATTTTTATCTATAATAGCATACTACACAAACATCGTACGATTGAAAATAAAAAAGGAAATAAAATAACCATGAACAAAAGTAGACAATTAGGACAGACTGACCTGTATTTATCTCCACTGGGACTAGGTACCTGGCAATATAGCACAAAAAATAGCAGCGGAACCTCAATGTGGGGAAATACCGAGACGGAGACAGTTTATGAAATTATCAAGCATTCCTTACAGAATGGGATGAATTGGATAGACACAGCTGAAATTTATGGCAATGGAACCTCTGAAACATTTATTGGGGAAGTAACGCAGCGCTTGCAAAGAGAAGAAGCCTTAGCAACCAATCCTTTCATCGCGAGTAAATGGTTTCCTTTGGCTCGTTCGGCGTCATCAATTACTAAAACGATTGATGACCGTTTAGAATACCTACAAATACCGACCATTGATTTATATCAAATTCATCAACCGACATCTCGGTCATCTTTAAGAAAGCAGATTGAAGCCATGGTGTCGCTTGCAGAACAACACAAAGTGAAACAGATTGGGGTGAGCAACTTTTCTGCTAAACAAATGGTCAAAGCCCATCATTTACTGCAAGAGTATGGGATGACACTTGCTTCCAATCAAGTTAAATATAATTTACTACACCGTAGTCCTGAGAAAAATGGCACACTAGAGGCTGCTAAAGAATTAGGGATAACAATAATTGCTTACTCGCCTTTGCAACAAGGATTATTAACAGGGCGATTTCATGAACAACCTGAATCTTTATCAAAGGTGAGTCGTTTTAGAAAGCTACAGTCGAATCTGACTACCAAAACCTTGCAAAGGACTGAACCACTTTATCAAGAACTAAAGAGGTTATCACTAAACTATGGTATGACAATTTCTCAGATTTCTTTAAACTGGTTAATTAATGCTCAAGGGGATACAGTTTTAGCGATCCCAGGAGCATCTAAAATACAACAGGCGCAAGATAACGTAGAGGCTTTGAATTTCGATTTGTCTAACAGCGACATTGAACGGTTGAACCGTATTTCAGCAGGTTTATAATGCTTTAAATTTGTTATATTAACTTTTTGAATCAAAATGGCCACTGACAATGGTATTGGTAAATGTAAAATAAGTGGAGCATAAAATATTGACTATATAAATGAATTTGATGATAATAGTTTTAATCACATGCCAGATAATTAGCGAGAAAGGTTTAATATTAATCATCGAATTTCAAATAGCCATTGTGATTATTATTCAATAAATTGACTGGTTGCATATTACTTTGCAATTTTCTGACTCGTTTTTCACCCCAAATAGACATTGCTATTAATACTTCTCGCAAAGTCTTACCTTCCTCAGATAGGTAATATTCTACTTTTGGTGGCACTTGATTATAGACTTTGCGTATAATAATTTCATCTTCTTCTAATTCGCGTAGCTGTTGTGTCAACGTTTTTTGGGCGATATTAGGTATTCGACGGCGGAGCTCGCCAGTACGAATAGGGCCATTGCCTAGATGACATAATATGATTGGTTTCCATTTGCCACCAATCACGTCTAAAGTTGCTTCTACACCGATATGATATATTTTTTCCATCAGTAATTACGTGACTCCTTATATATTCTACGAGTACCTTTTAGTTCCTATGGTACATATTAGTGCGTACTTGTTTCAATATCTGTAAACAGTATACTACATGTACAGGAATAAGAAACAATTGACCGAAAGGATAATACAATGGAAAAACGAAAGTTTTTGTCTCGTTTTAAATTTGATAACGGCTTAGTAATTAAAAATCATATTGTGATGTCACCTATGACAACAATGACTAGTTTTTATAATGGCATGATAACCACCGATGAACTTAATTATTATGCAGCTCGTGCTGGCGGCCCGGGGATTATCATCACTGGTGTTGCTAATGTTAGTGATAATGGTAAAGGGTTTGAAGGCGAATTATCAGTTGCTCATGACGCAATGCTACCAGGATTAATTAAATTAGCTAAGGTTATTCATAAAGACGGTACCAAAGCAATTTTGCAAATATTTCATGCAGGTCGAAAAGCCAATAGTGCTATCCTTCGTGGGGAACGCCCTGTTAGTGCTAGTGCGATTGCTGCTAGTTATCCAGCTGATTCTGAGACTCCACGGGCATTAAACGATTCAGAAGTTCACCAAATTATTACTGAATTTGGCGAAGCAACTAGGCGAGCGATTGAAGCAGGTTTTGATGGCGTCGAGCTACACGGCGCCAACACTTATTTGTTGCAACAATTTTATTCTGAAAATTCCAATCAAAGAAGTGATGAGTGGGGTGGTTCTAGAGGAAAGCGCCTAAAGTTCCCATTAGCTGTGATTGAAACTGTTAATAAAACGGTAAAAAAATATTCAAAAAAACCATTCATAGTCGGTTATCGAATCTCCCCAGAAGAAATTGAGGAGCCCGGTATTCGATTAGAAGATTCTCTCTTCTTCGTTGATCAGATTAAGCACAAAGTAGACTATATCCATCTATCTATGGGCAGTTATAAACGGACATCTCTAAACAATAAGGCGAACAAGGAAACGTTAATTTCTCAGTTTTCTCAACATACGAAGAATATAGTACCGCTTATTGGTATAGGATCAGTGGAAACACCAGATGATGTTAATGCTGTCATGTCTGATGGTGCAGATTTAGTAGCTATTGGTCGAGAATTCATTAGAGAGCCGCAATGGGTTCAAAAGATTGAAAGAAACGATTTGGAAAGTATTCGTACTTTGATTAGTCCGTCCGATATGGCAGAATTGGCTATTCCATCTGTCATGCAAGTTTATTTAAGAGAGTCCTTTTATTCTGTCATGCATTTTACTGATAACATCGAAACGCAAAGCGACTACCAAAACGCATTAGCACCAATGGAAGGGTTAGAAAAGAAGCTAAGCTAATAGACTCGACTGTACTAATAAAGTTAAATTAGTCACAATAAGAAACTTGGTTAATTATATTGAACTCATTTAAGCAGACACATGTCTTTTCTAGATAAAGTTTCTTTGCTAGGTGTACAATGTGGTTAAGAAAGGTGGGCTTCAATTATGATTAAGAATAAAAGTGAATGGTTACAACAATATATAACGGTGATTTATGAAAGCAAAGAGCATGTCTTCAGAATAGTTGATACTGATGCCTTGTACAAGTTTACCAACACAAAACGCGAAGATCTATTGGACAGTAAAAAAATTACAACCACTTTGTTAGATTCCTTTAGAGCGAAAGGAGTTTCATTAAATAGTGTTTCTGACAAAAAATTGTTAGCAGAATATGGTCTTGAACTTATTAATAAATAAGCATTTTTGTACATGGATTTGAGAAAATTTTGTAACATATGAGATTAAGTTGACAGAAAAAGAATTTCATAGTAGAATAAAATTTCTGTGAATAGCATAAATACTAAGTAAGATTGACATTCGGGGTGAAGAGAAGCAGTGGTTGGTGAAAACTGCGCAGGTGTCGTTATCTGAAATACAGCTATTAATATTTAAGCGTGGCAACACCATGTTATCAAATGTTAAAGTGATGCGTTTTTGACGCGTAAGCTGGGTGGTACCACGGATTTCTGTAAATGTCGATTCGTCCCTTCTGTTTTATAACAGCAGGGACGTTTTTTATTGCAGAAATATAGTTCTTATTCGCGGGAGATAAACATGGAAAACAAACTAACTACCAAGTTATCGACGACATTGTTGATTGTTGTAATTATTATTTTAGCTACTGCTGTTATTGTCTTTGGACTATCGCCGAGTGTGCCGATTTTGCTAGTGATTAGTATGATTGTCCTAGTCGCTCGGTTACGAGGTGTGAGTTGGCAAGAAAGTCAAGCAGCTTTGATTAAGGGAATCACTTCAGGTATAGCACCGTTGTTTTTATTTTTACTAATAGGCGCCCTGATAGCACTTTGGCTTGCTACCGGTGTAATCCCTACGATGGTTTGGGTTAGATTTAAAATGCTAAATCCCCAGTTCTTTTTACCAACTGCTTTGTTAACTTCCGCCGTAGTAGGAACGTTAATTGGTAGTGCGTTTACAACGTTATCAACTGTGGGTGTGGCGTTAATGGGTGTAGGAACGTTAATGGGCTTAAATCCAGCGTTAGTCGCTGGAACTATCCTTTCTGGCGCTATTTTTGGGGACAAAAGTTCTCCCTTGTCTGATTCAACTAACCTAGCAAGTGCCATTTCAGAGACGGATTTATTTGCGCATATCAAAAATTTAATGTGGACAACATTACCTGCTTTCGGGATAACATTTCTTGTGACAATTATGCTTGGTCTCGGCCACCGTTCGGGTGCGGGAACAACACAAAAAATTGCTTCATTATTACCATTATTGCAACCAACGTGGTGGGCTATTGTGCCTCTCTCTGTGCTGGTAGTCACCGCTTGGTTTAAAATCCCAGCTATTGCGGCCTTAATGATTAACATTTTGGTTTCCAGTGTGGCTTTTTTAGCACAACACAGTGTATCTGATTTTTCTGACTTATTAGTTCATGGTTTCAAGACGACAAGTAACAATCCTACCTTAATTCTTTTACTGAATCGTGGCGGTATGTCTTCAATGATGGATACCGTAATGATGATTATGTTAGCCTTAGCGCTTGGTGGTCTATTAGATGGTTTGGGTATATTGAAAGCTGTAATGGCACCTGTTGTAGGACATTTGCAATCCCAAGGATCAGTAGTTTTAGCAACGCTATTAACAGGTATTGGCGCCAACTTTTTGGTTGGGGAACAATATCTAGCGACTATTTTACCTGGGCAGTTATTTAAAGATAGCTTTACACGTGTGAACTTATCTGGGCTGGCGTTGGGAAGAACAATTGAAGATAGTGGTACAGTAACAAATTACTTAGTACCGTGGGGTGTCGCTGGTGCCTTTGCAGCGCAAACACTAGGTGTATCGGTATTAGCTTTCGCACCATTCACGCTGTTTGCATTGTTGTCGCCTGTGATGTCAATTGCTTCTGCGCTAACTGGTATTGGGTTGAAACAAATAAAAGATTGAAAAATGCTATTGGTTTACTACCTCTAGATCCTTCAAATACCAAGCATTCATTGCAAAATGCCCAGAACCAGAAATTGGAGAATTTAATAATTTAAAGCCAAATTTTTCGTATAAAATACAAGCAACTTTAAGATCATGATTTGTTTCCAGATAACAGGACTTATAATGAGTGCTGGCAAAGGATAACGCGGTTTCCATCAATTTTTCGGAGATTCCTAATCCTTGTGCTTCAGGAATTAGATATAACTTTTGAAGCTCACAAATTCCTTGTTCATTGTCAAATGGTGCAATCCCGATACCGCCAACTATTTTATTATCTAATTCGACTACCCAATATTTTGCGTTATCTAAATTATCATAGTATTCATTGAGGCGGCCCAATTGGGGATCAAAGTATGCAGTCCCTTCAATAGCAAAGTTTAAAGATTCTAGAGATTCTTGGATAATTTTTTTCACAATCAAATTATCCTCTTTTTTTATTGTTCTAATAATCATAACAAGCATGCTCCTATCAATGATATATAATAGATATTAAACAACGAAATTGTTGCTTATGTCCATATTTGAGGATATAGTATCACTATTTGTGGACTTAGTCAACTAAATGAGGGATTATGGATAAAGAAATTATTGATGATATCAGACGGTTTAACCGCTTCTATGCAACTGTTATAGGTATGTTGGACAGCAAAATTTCAAATACAGAATACTCTATCACGGAGGCACGAGTCTTATTTGAGATAAGGGAAAAAAACGGTGAATACATAGCTAATGATCTAGTCGCTAAATTAAATATTGATAGAAGCTATATGAGTAGAATTCTTCGTAAATTAAAGAAAGATGAATTGATTGAAAAGACAAGGTCTTTAAATGATAGCAGGAAAAACTCTCTAAGTATCACTGATGACGGCATTAAAGTGTTAGAACATGTTAATGATTCAACAGACGCGCAAATATTGAAACTTTTTAATGGTTTAACAAAGGATGAAGTGCTAGAAATCAGAGATGATATGTATAAGATACAGCAATATCTTGATAAATAGGCTGTTTTGTATGTGCTTGTGAGTGTTACCAGAAAAATAAGATGAACAGTAGCAAAACCGCTAATAAATTTTTACTAGCGGTTTTTTGCGTATTTTCTAATGAAGTAAACGTGAAACAGTATTAATGTTTATGTGAAATAGGTGTATGGGAACATTGTCACGTATATATTGTGGATGGTAATGTTATGAAGAACATATTTTTAACGACACAGATTATACTAAATGGTGGACAGTACCATTCTGAATGAGCCATGATTTGTGAGAACTGATGTTATCAGAGTTCCAACAAGGTTATACAAGATATAGAGGAAAAACGTATAATCATGCAAGGATGGTTTAAATGTTGATGAACGAGTATCGTAAACCGATGTAATTCAATGATTTGAAGTCTCAAATTGATGTCACTTTTTTGCATTCGGTAAATTGCTTTGATAAACTAAATATTATAATTTTAGAGTGATCGAGGGAAGAATATGATACCAGAAGATGCCGTGCAATTACCCAAAACAGCCAAATTCGTTTGGTTGATCCATGATGTCATTTGGTTTTTGTTTACATTTATAGGACTAGCCACTGTCTATATCCTTTTTTTACAATCGAAAAGGGATATTTATACAAATATTGCTTTAGTCTTCATGTTAATAGTTGTGTCGATACCGCTTATTCATATGGCGTTGATTAATTATTTTTACCATTTTAGGCGTTACTACATAGATGACCATGCGGTTTATATTTATCGAGGATTTGTATTTAGAAAAGTAGAAACTATTCCCTTAAATCGTATTCAAAATGTTGATACAACACAAGGACCTATTTTACGCCAGTTCAAATTAATGGACTTGTCAATCAAAACTGCTGCACATGGTTTTAAGATTAGAGAAATTGAGGAATTGACCGCAAAAAAAATGCGAGGTCAATTGGTAATAGCTGCTTTACATGCACGTGAGGTAGCTTCCGATGATTAAACAACACCAAAGTCTATTTGCTGTTTTTATAAATTTGTTAACTAATATAAAATTGATTATATGGCCGGCTCTTTTGGGGCTATTCAATATGAATGAGAGCCGATTCACATATTTTCCTATCATTGTGATTGTTACCTTATTACTTCTGTTGCTAAGCGCTTGGGTACAGTGGTTTTTCTTTATCTTTGAGTTTGATGAACACGAATTAACTGTAAAAAAAGGTATTTTCAATAAAAATCAGCTGCACATTCCATTTGAACGAATTCAAACGATAACGCGTACGATACCTTTTTACTATCAACCTTTTCATGTTGTGCGCATGCAAATTGATACGTCAGGTCAAGGAAAACCAGATGTGATTTTTGATGCATTAACTATAAAACAAGCTAACCTAATTGAACAAAAACGTCGGGTTGCTCAAAATAGTATTCAGAAAGAATTTGAGACAATTGAAACAACGAAGCTTCAATATCAGGTGACCACAAAGGAATTGATCGTCTATGCGTTGACATCCTTGGGTGGGTTAGGTGGCGTTGTCGTATTATTCACGATTTGGTCTCAAGTTGATGAGATGTTACCAAAGAATTTAAAATCGAGTTTTGAAGATTTCTTTAATCATCAATCTGTGACAGGACTTTGTATTCTTTTTGTCTTAACCGTGATTGTTGGTATATTTATCGGTTTTTTCAGAATATTTAATCGATATTTTAATTTTAAAATTGAACATCAGAACAATCATTTAGATATCTCACGTGGGTTTTTAGCGCATAAAACGATGCAACTAAAACTTAATAGAATACAAACGATACAACTTCGTCAAACAATGTTAAGGCGTTTGGTAAGATTAGTGAGTGTTAATGTGTTGCTTTCGGCGAGTCAGGATGAAAAAGATGCCCAAACGGTTCTGATTCCTGTGGCGTCAATAGATAAAATCATGACCACTTTAAAAAAGGTCTTAACGTCTATTGATTTTGATGTAGATCATTGGCAAGTGAGTAATATTGATAAAGCGGCTTGGTATCAGGTTCGTTTCAGTGTTTTGCGCAACATTTTTATAATGACTTTGGTAATTTCGGTTGTCATGTTTTATTTTCCAAGTATGTTGCAAAGATCATATATGTTGCTATTCTTCATCATCATGATGGTGATAACAGCTATACTAATTCTGAAGAACACACTGACGATTACCGAGCAAAAGCTTGGTTTTAATCAAGAATTAGTGTATATACAGCGAAGCAATGGTTTTAGCAAGGAAGGTTATTATATTCGTCGTGATAAAATTCAAGGGGTGCGAGAAAGCGGGTTCATAACAGTTTTTAGAAAAAAAGCACTACACCTTGATGTCATTGTAAGGGATGGCAATGGGCATCATATTATTCATTTGCGATATGTACCACAAAGTACGGTTAATCATTTTAAACAGTGGATGAATACGGGACTTTGAACTTTGCAATAGACAATGTCAGAATGTATTTTGTCGACACTTAATAAAAAACGTAAAACACTTATAGGTGTTTTACGTTTTTATATTTTTTATTTTAAGTTGGTGAATAATTGTATTTACTTTTTAAAAGAATTTAATTAACATAACGCCACCAACCATGAAAAATAAACCCAGAAGTTGAATGACTGAAATGGGATTTTTCTTAGCTCCAAACCACCCAAATTGGTCTACGAATAAACTGCCAGCAATTTGGCCAACTAAGACAATGACAACTACCAATCCAGTACCTAGTAAAGGCACTAGATAAACATTTCCTAAGACAAATAGAGCCCCAATGATACCGCCGACCCAAATCCACCAAGGCTGTTGTGAAAGTTGGATAGCTTGTTTTGCTTTATGAGCATAGTGATTTATTAAGACAATAATAAGCAGTGTTACGAATCCGACTAAGAATGAAATAAGAGCTGCCTTAAGTGAGGAGTTAATTACTTTACCTAAATGACCGTTAATAGCTGTTTGGAGAGCGCTAAGCATACCGGTTACAAATCCCAGAAATTGCCAAGGTAATCTTATGTAGTTTGACTCATTATTTTGTGAAGTTGCTTCTTTTGGACTGTTCTTTTGCTTTAATACTAGTTGTGTTAATGAAACAGAAAGAAAGACGCCGGCTAAAACTAGTAGGGCGCCTACTCCTCTAAACCAAGTAAAATCATGTTGCTTAGAGTAAAACCAACCAAAATTATCAATGAGCATACTCATGACAATTTGACCAAGAATTGGCATAATGACAGTTTGGACACTACCTAATTTGGGGAATAAGACAATATTACCGGTTAAATAGATGACACCTAGCGCACCACCAATCCAAATCCACCAAGGTTCAGTTGAAAAAAAGGAACCACTAATCGTGAGAGAATGAGTAGTTACTAGTGTTACAGCTATTAGAAAAAGTGTTCCAACACCAAATGAAACTAACGAAGAATTAAATGCAGAACCAAGCACACTGCGAAGTTTGGAATTAACTGCGGTTTGTATAGGCAAGCCAAAACCAATGACTAATCCAAGAATAAATAAAGCGGTCCGGATTTTCAGTATACGAGCATTTCGAGTAGTTTAAAACAATTGCGGTTGTCTCATAATCTGTTACTAGGGGTCAAAGAAACACCCTATGCAATCAAAAATAATCTTTTGTTTTGTTCCGGAACCATTTAAAGAACCCGATAAATGATATAATAATTTAAGATAATCATGATGTTGAATCAATTCTTGGGGGATATATGTTAATTCGGGATATGGTACGAACTAAGCCAATTAGTTGGTTATTATTCATATTTGGTTCGGATATTATGATGACATATGGTTTGTTGTTATATCAAGGATCAACACGTTTTAATCCCATGCGAGATTATATAACGATATTGAAGTTTGTTTCTATGGATCTGGTTAGTTTTGTATTTATCATGCTTTTTTTCGATTGGTTACATGTTAAGTTTTTCCAGAATGAATCGGAAAACTTGTTAGATAAAGTATTGCGAATTGGTGGCAATACGATGGCTGCGTACTTTGGCTGGTTTACAATTGGTTTTGTTCTATTACAGTTGTTTACTAATTTTCAAGTAAAGCAATTTTGGTTGTTAACGCTTGTGTCAGGCATTTTAGCAATTATGAACTGGTTGCTAAGACGTATAACGCCAATAAAGTTTCAATTAAATCCAATGGGAGCAGATGACAACTAATCGTCGTCTGCTTTTTAGTTAGAGGGCACATGCTATAATAGAAAATATGCAAACTGCGAATCCACAAACAATTTTAAAAGAAAAATTTGGGTACGATAACTTTCGAGCTGGTCAGCTAGATGTTATTAATAAAGTACTCGCACATAAACATGCTTTAGCTATTATGCCAACTGGTGGTGGAAAATCAATTACCTATCAGCTACCAGCAATGATGTTTGAAGGCATTACCTTAGTCATTTCCCCATTAATTTCGTTAATGAAAGACCAAGTTGACGGGTTGAACACCATGGGCATTCCTGCGACGTTCTTGAATTCGACAGTTGATGGGCAAGAACAAGCACAACGCATGTCGGACCTAAGACATGGGCTTTACAAAATGTTGTATGTTGCGCCTGAACGACTAGAGGTCCCTAGCTTTTTTAGTTTTGTTCAAAGTCTCAATATTGAGTTAATTGCTGTTGACGAAGCCCACGTTTTATCACAATGGGGACATGACTTTCGTCCGAGTTATCTGAATATTCTACCTTTGTTGGAACAAATTTCTGGACATCCAGCAGTTCTTGGTTTGACGGCCACCGCAACAGAGCGTGTTCGTGAAAACCTACAACAATTGTTACAAGTAGACGATGATGATACGGTCTTGACCGGCTTTGCGCGAGATAATCTGGCTTTGAATATTGTACATAATCAGGACAAACGAAAGTATGTGGTTGAATATTTACAAAAAAATCGTGAACAAACTGGTATTATTTATGCAGCAACACGTAAGCAAGTTGATGAACTGACCACTTATTTGAATAAAATAGGCATTAATGCAGGTCGTTACCATGCTGGATTATCTGAAAAGGAACGTCAAAGACAGCAAGAAGCGTTTCTATATGATGAAAATCCAGTTATTGTGGCTACAAACGCTTTTGGGATGGGTATTAATAAACCAAATGTGCGCTACGTAATCCATTACTCCGTCCCGGGAAACATTGAGGCATATTATCAGGAAATTGGCCGTGCGGGTCGTGATGGGTTACCCGCCGAAGCTATATTATTATATGCACCACAGGATATGCATCTGCAAGAATTCTTTGTTCAAAAGTCAGAAGGTTCAGAAGAACACAAGCAAAATGAATATGACAAAATTCGAGAAATGAACGCTTTTGCTAATACGCAAACTTGCTTAGCACGGTATTTATTGCAATACTTCGGTGAAACGGTGACAGAAGATTGTGGTCATTGCTCGAATTGTTTGGATACGCGCGAGTGGGTTGATGTTACGGTAGATGCGCAAAAAGTGCTGGCTAATGTGATACGTGTGAATCAACGCTTTGGTAAAACGATGGTCGCTAAGGTTTTAAAAGGATCAAATGATGCTAGTGTGCGTAAGTATGAGTTTTTACATGATTTACCAACGTTTGGTTTGATGAAAGAGCGAACGCTAAAAGAGCTGACGCGCTTTATTGACTACTTAACGGCTGAAGGATATTTACGTTTCGAGGGAGCAGAGTTTCCCGTGTTAAAAGTAACATCGTTAGGTGCCGAAGTATTAAAAGGTGAAATTGAGATTAAAAAACGTCTTGAGAAGGTACGTATTGTCAGTCAGAAAGTGACTACTGATGATTTGAAACTTTCCGACGAAGATAATCGTCTGTTTGCAAAGTTAAAGGAAAAACGTTTAGAATTAGCTCGGGCAGCTGGTTTGCCACCTTTCTTAATATTCTCAGACAAAACGTTAATGAGTATGGCACAGGCGCGTCCGCAAACTGATACAGAGTTCTTAGCGATCTCTGGTGTGGGTGAAAAGAAGTTTGAAATTTATCATAATGATTTTGCAAAGGTTATTAATGATTTTATTGTAGTTTAATCATAAACGTATTGACAAATATTCATAATTATCTTAAGGTATTATTAGGATATTAAAATCGTTGAAGCGAAGAGTAGATAACGAGCGGAAATTCAAGCGAGTCAGGATAGTGGAAGCTGACATGAAGCAGTTTATTGAAGATGAACGTGGATGATATCGTGAGATTTAAGTTGTTAAGTTTCGCGGTCGGTTAGCGCCGTTACAGTATGAGAGCATGTATTATGCTAAATCTGGGTGGTACCACGTTTTTTTACGTCCCTGTTAATCTGTATGATTAACAGGGATTTTTTGTATTTCTTACGATTTTTATAACCTACTAGAAAGCCATTAATAAGATGACCGAGGAATTGAAAATGACAAACAATCATTTAGTGTTACAAACAGATTTTGGATTACAGGATGGTGCGGTAAGCTCCATGAGAGGTGTTGCCTACAATGTTGCCGATAACATTGTTGTTAGTGATTTAACACATGGTATCACGCCATTTAATATCTTTGAAGGGTCGTTTCGCTTGTTTCAAACTTTTGACTATTGGCAACCGGGCACAGTTTTTGTATCTGTTGTCGACCCTGGGGTTGGCTCAAAACGTTTGTCAGTAATTGCCAAGACGACAGCTGGCCACTATATTGTGACACCAGATAACGGCACTTTATCGCATCTATTATCTAATGATTTAATCAAAAGTGTACGTGTGATTGATGAAACAACACAACGCCTTCCCGGTTCAGAAAAATCATCAACATTTCATGGGCGTGATATTTATGCTTATAATGGGGCTAAATTAGCTAGTGGACAAGTAGTATTTGAAGACTACACAGAAGAACTATCAGTTAGCGATTTGGTACGTTTACCAATTACACCTGGTGTTTATCAAGAAACGGTTTATGGGCAACCACAATTAGTGGGTAATATTGATATCACTGATGTCAATTTTGGTTCGTTGTGGTCAAATATTCCCCTACGCGAATTTGAAAAGATGAATTTGCAATATGGTGATACCCTGCGTGTTCAAATTAAATGTGATGGTAGTTTGTTATTTGATGAGGTGCTACCATATGTGCACACATTTACCGATGTCAATCCTGGCGAACCGTTAATTTATATTGATTCAGTGTATACAGTTGCGTTTGGTTTGCATACTGGTAGTTTTGAACAAACGTACCATGTGGGTGCTGGCCAAGGATGGGCTGTTTCATTAACCAAAGAAATATGATAGTCTCAAAGAAAAGGAGAGAAATATGAAAGAAAATAACAAAAAAACAGGATTATCGGTGCGTTCAGTCGTTGCAACTGGTATCGGCGCTGCTGTGTTTTTCATTTTAATGAAGTACATTGCTATTCCAACTGGTGTGCCAAATACTAATGTTAACGTCGCTGAAGGCTGGTTAGCATTGATTGCTGGTTTATTTGGTCCAGTTGTTGGCTTTTTAGTTGGTGTTATTGGACACACAATTACTGACGCGACTTATGGTGCCCCTTGGTGGTCATGGGTCTTAGCTGATGGTGTGTTTGGACTATTACTTGGTTTGAGTAAAAGATTCTTGGACCTCGAGGGCGGGGATCTTTCAACAAAAAAGTTAGTTCAGTTTAATGTTTGGCAAATAATTGCTAACGTTATTGCATGGTTGATTGTTGCGCCAATCGGCGATATATTAATATACAAACAGCCAGCTAGTAAGGTATTCTTACAGGGCGCAGCGGCAACAATTGTTAACATTTTGTCTGTCGCTATTATTGGCTCTATTTTACTAGTGGCCTATGTCAAGTCACGTCCTAAGAAGAGCTCATTGCGTAGTGAATAAGTAGCCACGGGCTACGTACATAGGGGAAAACATGGTAGAACCATTTATTGATTTTCAACATGTGACATTTAAATATCACGCGCAATCTGAACCGACGTTACATGATGTGAGTTTTCAAATTTATCCTGGTGAAAAAGTTTTAATAGCCGGTGCATCTGGTTCGGGTAAAACAACATTACTGCGTTTACTGAATGGTTTAATTCCGCAAGCCTATCAAGGGGATATTACTGGTGAACTGACAATTAATGGTAAAAAGATCCTAAATCAGTCGTTGTTTGACCTATCTTTGCAAGCTGGTACTGTTCTTCAGGATTCTGATGCGCAATTTGTGGGCATGACGGTCGCCGAAGATATAGCTTTTTCTCTTGAAAATGATAATCAGCCGATAAAAATTGTCAGAGAAAAAGTCGCTAAATGGGCCAATCGATTTGGGTTAGGAAAACGTTTGACGTTGGCACCGCAATCATTGTCTGGTGGCCAAAAACAACGTACTGCTATGGCAGGTGTTTTGGTTGATGAAGGGGATCTATTGTTATTTGACGAACCATTGGCTAGTCTTGATCCAGCTGCTGGTGCGGCTGCAATGGCACTGATTGATGAACTTCAACAAGAACGTAATATGACAGTGGTTGTGATTGAACATCGGATAGAAGATGTGTTACGTGCTCATGTTGATCGTGTAATTGTCATGGCACATGGTAGAATTGTCGCTAATGACACGCCTACTGCCATTATCCAAGCAGGCGTGTTGTCTGCAAATGGCTTAGACGAACCACTATACATACAACTATTACGCCGAGCAGGCGTTCCAGTGAATAAAATACCTCACGTAGCAGATGTTGAAAAAGTGGACGTTTCAAACTTTAGGGACCAAATTGAAACTTTGGCAGAACCAGTGCAGACAGTCACTCATGATGACAAGCAGTTGTTGGTCCAAAATTTGACCTTTGCGTACGACCAGCAAGAACCATTGTTTGAAAATTTGTCGACATCAATTCATGAAGGTGAAATTCTTGGTATTGTGGGCAAAAATGGATCAGGTAAAACAACTTTGTCCCACCTATTAACTGGCTTTTTGACACCCAGTGGGGGAGATATTCAATTAGATGGACGTTCGCTGCTAAGCGATTCTATTAAAGAACGGGCCGACCACATAGGCTATGTTTTGCAGAATCCTAATCATATGATTACGAAAGCAACAGTATTTGATGAAGTTGCCAGTGGGCTGCGATTGCGTAACATTGATGAAGAACAAGTAACGGAACGTGTGCGTGAAATGTTACAACTTGTCGATCTTGATGGTATGCGTAATTGGCCCATTTCTGCATTAAGCTTTGGGCAAAAGAAACGGCTTACAATTGCGGCTGTTTTGGTTTTGAAACCAGAAATTCTAATATTAGATGAACCAACAGCTGGACAAGATGCAACGCACACGTCTCAGTTACTCAGTTTCTTACAGAATATTAACATTACGAACCATACGACTATTATAATCATTACTCATGATATGCATTTATTAGCAAACTTTGTTCAACGGGCTCTGGTTGTTGTTGATGGGCAAATATTGGCGGATACAACACCAGCGGAGTTACTTGCAAATGAAGCATTAGTTGACGCTGCTAGTTTGCGAACTACCAGTATTTATCGTTTAGCCCAGCGTCTTAGCATTGTGCATCCAGAAGAATTAAATGCAGCTATAAGGAAATAAGATGGATAACTCACTTTTCGGATATAAAGCAAGAAATACTTGGATTAATCATGCTACGGGTACCGCCAAATTAGTTGGCTTTTTAGCATTAACAACGATTGGCATGATTTCTTATGATACGCGTTTTTTAATTGCTTTAACAATATTGTCATTTGTTTTAATTAAAATGGCTCATATTAAATATCAGGAATACGCGCTACTTTTAAAGTTGGTATTATTCATTGGTTTGATTAACCTTGTGATGATTACCGTTTTGGCCCCTCAATATGGTGAACAATTATATGGTACGAAACATGTGATGTTTGGTAGCGGTTGGTTTACAATTACGCAAGAACAGTTGTTTTACGAATTTAATCTTCTACTAAAGTATTTATTCTCATTCCCGCTGTCAATTGTATTGCTTTTCACCACTAATCCTAGTGAGTTTGCTGCTGGGTTAAATAAAATTGGCGTACCCTACAAAGTAGCGTATGCCGTTGCAATTACCTTGCGCTATATTCCTGATGTACAGAGTGATTATCGAACGATTAGTTTGGCCCAACAGGCACGTGGCTACGAAATATCAAAAAAATCTAGTTTAATCCAACGGATGAAGGGGACTGTACAAATTATTCTACCATTAGTATTTTCAAGTTTAGGTCGGATTGATACGATTAGTCAAGCTATGGAATTGCGTCGATTTGGGCGCTATAATAAACGTTCATGGTATCAAGAACAACGTTTTTCCATGCGTGATGTGGCTATGATTCTATGGTCGACATTGATTGTCGTGATTGGCGTCTTGCTATTTATAACTAATGGAGGTCGGATGTGGAATCCTTTCAAATGACAGCTGAACAGTGGCAACAAAAGTCGCAATTGTACAAATCAGAATTATTGACTGACTTGTTACAGTTTTTATCAATACCATCTGTGTTAGATAAAACAACAGCTAATGTTCAACAACCTTTTGGAGCAGGTATTGAAACAGCACTACAATTTCTAGTTGATATGGGCAGACGTGACGGGTTTAAAGTTGAGCGTGTCGCGGATAATATGGTTGTTGTTATTGACTATGGACCAGAGGATGCAACGGAAACCTTTGGGGTCTTGTCACACGTTGATGTTGTTCCTGGTGGGGATGCATGGACGATAACGTTGCCATTTAGCCCTAAAGTTATAGGCAATCGCTTGTATGGACGTGGTTCACACGATATGAAAGCTGATTTAATAGCTAGTTATTACGCTTTGAAGCAATTAAAAGATGCTGGTTTTCAACCACGAAAAAAAATACGTTTGATTTTTGGTAGTGATGAAGAATCTGATTGGCGTGATATGCGGGCCTATTTGGATCAAGTAGGTGAACCGACGTTTGGTTTTTCACCTGACGGAGCCTTCCCGGTTGTTCCTGGTGAAAAAGGTGTTCTAACCTTATCAATTCAGTTTAAAGGCACAACATTGGGTGAGTGGAAACTACATCGATTTCAGTCTGGGGAACGAGATAATGTTGTACCAGGGACTGCAACTGCTGATGTTGAGCTGCCTGATGGTGTGGATATCAATGGGTTTTTAGCTGCGTATGAGCGTTATCTCAAAGATACACTAATGATTTCGGGTATAGGTCAATATGATGATGGTCATATTATATTAACACTGTATGGGAAATCTGTTCATGGCGCTTACCCAGAAGATGGTTTGAATGCGGCAACGTATTTGGCTAATTTTTTATTAAACTATAATTTCGATGATCAAGCGCATGGATTCTTAGAGTTTCTTGGTTTGACAAATCATAAAAACGTTTTCGGTGAAAAGCTCGGATTGATTTATCATGATGATATTATGGGTGACTTAACAGTAAATGTGGGTAAGATTTTATTCCAAGCTAATGCTGATAGTGAGATTCGGATCAATTTCCGTTATCCAATGGGCATAACGGAAACTGCTATTTTGACACAAGTTCAGCGACATATGGGGAGCTTGAACGCCAAAATATTTAAGCAGGAAGCTTTTGGTACACATCCGCACATGGTAGACCTCAGTGATCCAATTGTGACAGTACTTGCGGATATTTATGCTCAGCACACGCATACGCAAAAGACATATAAAATTTCTAATGGCGGCTCGTATGCACGCTTATTGAAACGTGGTGTAGCTTTTGGTGGGCAATTTCCTGATGTACCAGTCATGAGTCATCAGCCAAACGAATATGTATTGGTAGATAACATCCCTAAGACACAAGCTATCTTCGCGCAAGTAATGTATGAAATGACTCGATAACGAAGATAAATGAGTTCGCAAACTTAACAATGCGGGCTTTTTTTGCATAAGCAGATAGGTAGTTAATGTAATTCGACAGCATATCTATATAAGTAAGACAGACAAAAAAATCGTATTATAAGTTACCAGTGGAAATAATTCTGATAAACACTTGAAAAGTAAGGCTATATTGTAGTACAATTAGTAGTTGTGAATGCACAATTTGTGCGATCACTCCTTGCAGCCAAGGCTGCCAGAGACCAAAAGGAGGAAATAAAATGGCTACATCATACGAAATGACTTATATTGTTCGCCCTGATTTGGATGCGGATGCTAAGAAGACTCTTGTTGAGCGCTTTGATGCAATCTTGACAGATAATGGTGCAACAATTCAAAAGTCAGCCGACTGGGCTACTCGTCGTTTTGCATACGAAATTGCTGGTTACCGTGAAGGTACATACCACATTATCAATTTTACTGCAGAAGACGATAAGGCTATCAATGAATTTGATCGTTTGGCAAAGATTTCTCAAGACATCTTACGTCACATGATTGTTAAGCGCGACGCAGAATAAATTTGAATTTTCACTGGGAAAGGAGCGTTAATTATGATTAATCGAGTAGTATTAATTGGGCGATTGACCCGTGATGTTGAATTACGTTACACACAATCAGGTGTAGCAGTCGGTACGTTTAGCTTGGCGGTTAACCGTCAGTTCACCAACGCAAGTGGTGAACGTGAAGCTGACTTTATTAACGCCGTTATTTGGCGAAAAGCAGCTGAAAACTTTGCAAACTTCACTGGAAAAGGTGCACTTGTGGCCGTTGAAGGTCGTTTGCAAACAAGAAATTATGAAAATAATGCTGGCCAACGCGTTTACGTGACGGAAGTTGTTGTTGATAATTTCTCATTACTTGAATCTCGCGCTGAAAGTGAAAAGCGTCGTTCTCAGAACGGATCATCGGCATCTAATAATGGTGCTGACAACTTCAGCGGATCAAACGATCATTCGTTTGGCGGTAATGACAACTCATTTAACGGTGTTGACCCTTTTGCAAGTGCGAGTTCAAACTCAAATACGCAATCATCAGCTTCGTCAAATAGTGCCCCTAACCCATTTGCGGCTAGTGGCAATACAGAAATTGATATATCAGATGATGATTTACCATTCTAAAATAAATTAAACACTACGAAAGGAGCTTTATTATGTCAGAACAAAACTCACGTCCACAAAATTCAGAACGTCCACAACGTTCACGTCGCCCACAAGGCGGTCCACGTCGTCGTCGTAAGGTTGATTTTATCGCTGCTAACCACATCGAATATATTGACTATAAGAACACTGAATTATTAGAACGTTTCATCTCAGAACGTGGTAAGATTTTACCACGTCGTGTGACTGGTACTTCTGCAAAAAACCAACGCAAGGTAACTACTGCTATCAAGCGTGCACGTATCATGGCTTTGTTGCCATTCGTTACGGAAGATTAATTCCTAAAAGCCTGAGGCGGTTTGCCTCAGGCTTTTTTGTATATTTTGTATAAATTCGGGATATAGCTGTATCTAACGCACCATGTTATGGCTTGTCTGAAGTATTATCATATTAATCATGACACCCTGTGGTAAAATAGAAGATATGATAATCAGAAGGAAGTAGCACGTGAAACGATTTTTTAGTTTTAAAAATTTACCAATATTCTTTCAAAACACTAAACTAAGTACAGTGGCATTTCTGTTACTTGTATCAAGTGTAATGAGTGTTATTTTTGCTATGCTTTTTAATATAACATTTGGACTTATTTGGTTGGCAATAGTTATTATTGGATTAGTATTTAGTGCACAAGCTTTCAAAGAGGTTAGTGAAGATGCACAAGAGTACTTGTCTGGATTGGGGTATCGAATTGCACGTAGTGAACAAGAAGCTTTAATTCGAATGCCGATTGGCATTATTCTGCTTAATCAAGATAAAAAAATTGATTGGATTAATCCATATATGCAAGCATATCTAGACAAAAGAGATGTGCTTGGATTAGAATTGTCGGAGCTAGATAATAAATTGGCTCTAGAGATTGATAATTATGCCGATGCTTCCGAGACGAATACAATCACCTGGCAGGGTAGGCAGTTTTCGTTATTTGTTCAACAAAACTTACGGGTCATTTATTTGATGGATATCAGTGAGTATGCCGCGATTACTAAAAAATATGAAGATCATCAGCTGTTCAGTGGGTTAATATCGGTTGACAACTACGAGGAAGTCACTGATGGTATGAGCGAGTCCGAAACGTCTACTTTACGGACATACGTGACACGCGCATTGTCTGATTGGGCACTCGAACATCATATTTATATCCGCCGTTTGAATACACTGCATTATGTCATGTTTGGTTATCAGTCAGCCCTTCAAGAAGCTGAGGAAGATAAGTTCAGTGTCCTAAAGGACATTCGAGAAGCAACGGTACAACAGAACTCACCTGTGACATTGTCGGTCGGAATAGCATATGATGACACAGATATTAATAAGCTTGCTAAAATGGCCCAGACGAACTTAGATTTGGCCTTGGGTCGTGGTGGTGATCAGGTGGTTGTGAAATCTGAAAAGGCAGCGGCACGTTTTTATGGTGGTGCAAGCAATCCGATGGAAAAGCGTACCCGTGTCCGGGCTCGCATGGTATCACAAACTATTGCTGAACTAATGGAGCAGGCTGATAATATTATGATTGTCGGACATGCAATGCCGGATTTAGATGCAGTTGGCTCTGGATTGGGTGTCTGGCGTATGGCCCAGACAAAAAATAAACCAGCTTTTCTTGTGTTGGACGAAAAACATATGTACAGCGATATCCAGCTACTGTTAGCTGAACTTCGCAAAAAGCCAGCAGAATTTGTGGCACCAGGATCAAATATTGATGATTCTATCGTAGATGAAGCGCGAGCATTGAAGCTAGTACGTGATAATACTTTATTGGTATTAGTTGATCATGCCAAAGCAAGTATTTCTGGTGCACCACAGTTACTCGAGAGGTTAGCCAACCGTGTAGTTGTGATTGATCATCATCGTCTAGCCGAGCAAGGTTTAGATGAAAAACCATTGATGTCTTATATAGAGCCATATGCATCATCGACATCAGAACTAGTTGTTGAGTTGCTGCAATATCAAGATCAGTCACATGCACCAATTACAAAGCTAGAATCGACGGCGATGTTAGGTGGCATACAGATTGATACTAAAAACTTCACTTTGCGTACGGGATCACGTACGTTTGATGCTGCTAGCTATTTGCGTGCTAACGGAGCTGATAGCAACTTGATTCAGTCATTTATGAAAGAGAAGTTTTCGGATTTCAAATCGCGAAGTCATTTGGTTAATTTAGCAGAGATTCATGAAGGAAATGCTATTGCTGTTGGTGATAACAAGGATATCTATTCTGGTTTGCTTACTGCACAAGCCGCGGACGAACTTTTGCAGATTAGCGGTGTGTATGCCTCATTTGTGATCACTAAACGTCAGGATGGACGGGTTGGTATTTCAGCTCGATCAACTGGGGAACGTAATGTTCAACGTACAATGGAGGCCCTTGGCGGCGGCGGGCATTTATCTAACGCAGCCACCCAAATTGCTAATGTAACAACCGAAGAAGCCAAACAACAATTATTAAATATAATTGCGGAACAATCAGAAGATTAACATAGGGGATTAAAAAATGAAAGTAGTATTTTTAGGAGACGTTAAAGGTCGCGGAAAAAAAGGAGAAATTAAGGAAGTACCTGATGGGTATGCCAATAATTTTCTAATTAAAAATAAGAAAGCGGAGCCGGCTACAGGCAAAAACTTGGGCGCAGTTAAGGGGCGTCAAAAGGCTGAAGAAAAAGCGGCAGCCGAGGAACTAGCTGAAGCGAGAAAATTAGCAGATTTTTTTGCTAACGAGAAGACAGTTGTTGAGCTAACTGGCAAATCAGGAACAGATGGACGTTTATTCGGTGCTGTTTCAACAAAACAAATTGCGGCTGCCTTAGAAAAACAATATCAAATCAAAATTGATAAACGAAAAATGGAACTCAATCAACCAATACACGCACTTGGTTATACAGATGTACCAGTTAAATTACACCGAGAAGTGACAGCGCAGTTGCGTGTTCATGTAAGCGAGGGTTAATATGGATAATCCGGTATCAAATGAATATCGGCAAGTGCCGCAAGATGGCGATGCTGAACGCGCAGTTCTCGGATCCATCTTTTTTGCTGTTAAGTCAGAAAATGCGATGGTTGAAGCTAGTGCAATCTTGGTACCTGAGGATTTCAATAAATTAGCGAACCAAACTATTTTTAAAGCCATGCAGGCATTAGTGGATGAAAACCGTCCAATTGATATGTTGACAGTGCAAGATAAACTGAATAGTATGCATCAACTTGAAAATGTTGGTGGCATGGCTTATCTGGCAGAAATATCAGAGTCAACAGCTTCATCCGCCAATTTGAAGCATTATGCAAATATTGTTCGAGAAAAATCTGTTTTACGAAAAATGATTGATACGTTAACGAGAACAATGTCGTTGGCTTATGATGCTGCAGAACCAAGTGAAGATTTATTAGCGCAATTATCACGTAGTATTGATACCATTGCTGAAAATCGTGGTGATGAAAACTTTAGGAAAATTAAAGATGTACTGCAGGAATATCAAGCTAATCTAGACGAAGCGGTTAAAAATGATAGTGATGTTGTTGGTTTATCAACAGGATATCCTGAAATGGACAAAATTACACATGGCTTTCGAAATGATCAGATGATTGTTTTTGGTGCTCGCCCAGCCGTTGGTAAAACAGCTTTCGTGTTGAATATCGCTCGTAATGTGGCCAAAAATGAAAAAGTGCCTGTCGTTATTTTTGAAATGGAGATGAGTGCGACAGATATTGTTGGTCGATTGCTTGCGGGTGAGGGGTCAATTGATTCTAATCATTTAACCACAGGGCAGATGACGCAAGAAGATTGGCAGGCGTTAACACTTGCTATGCAATCATTGGCGCAAATGAAAATTTACATGGATGATACTGCTGGTATTAAAATTAACCAGATTAGTGCCAAGCTACACCAACTAGAACGTGATTTATTAAGTGATATGACTCAAGAAGAGCGTATTCAAAATCCTCATCCAATCGGTATGGTCGTAATTGATTATTTGGGCCTAATTGAGTCCAATAACTCTGAAAGCCGTCAACAAGCTGTTTCTGAAGTTTCACGAGCGATTAAAAAAATGGCAAAAGAATTAAATACACCAATTATCGCACTGGCACAATTGAGTCGAGGTGTGGAGCAACGTACTGACAAGCGCCCAGTTTTGTCAGACTTACGTGATTCGGGTTCGATTGAACAAGATGCTGATGTTGTCGCGTTTTTGTATCGAGATGATTATTCACGTGGCGATTCTGAAGATGGTGACGGGGATCCGCGTGAAGAACAAGAAGCGGTGCCGGTTGAAATTATATTTGAAAAAAACCGAGCCGGCGCTCGTGGTACAGCTACCTTGATGTTTAATAAACCGACATTCAAGTTTAATGCTATGGCACCGCTATATCGGAATGATATGAACGCTGGAGCGCCTGATGTTAGTCCAGGGTGGTAGGTAGATAACAGTCAAGTAACTATATAAGATCCATTTATAAACTATCTTAGTTTACGTTAGATAGTAAAATACACAGTAAATTAAAAAAGCACTAGTATGAGATGCTCGCTTAAACAGCAGAACAAGTACTAGTGCTTTTTAAAATAGATATTGTAGTGTTGAGATGAACAAAATGACAATCAAGTATAATGGTATACCACGCCTGAAATTTTGCCAATCTGCAGCTGATAGGTTAAACCCAAGTAACAGGCTACCGATAATTAAAATAACGAATGTGTTTCTAATATATAAACCTGGTACCCATATAAATTTTATGAGTGAGCAAATAGCAGCTGTTACACCTACTATTGGCGCGATGCTGATAAAGATATTGCCAAGTTTTTGATAAAAACTACTGGGATTATATTCGCGGTTGACATAACCTAGCACACCATCGTCACTAATTTGCCACAAACGAAACTCAGTAATATGATGGCGAAAAATAATGGCAACAATTAGATGACTCAATTCGTGTATTACCACACCAAAAAAACTTAGAATAGCAGTTATCGTATAAGATGTGTGAATTGTCAGCCACTGCGATAATAAGCTAGAAAAAAAACTAATTGACCAAGCAATTATGATAGGTAAAATCAAAAAGTAACCAATATTTTGCACAAATTGAAGTAAAAATTCAGTCATGCTCTAATAAATCTACAAAGTCGGCACCAACTAATGATGCAACATCACGCGGATTGATTTTATCTGAACGACTTAACTCGCCGCCACTGACAAGAATGAAAGGTTGCTCAGCAGCGATGAGATCAAAATAAATAGGGAAATGCTTGTTCTGCCAGATTCCAACAGGGTTATTAGCGCCGTGAATATAACCAGTCGTCCTTTGTAATTCTTTAAGAGGTAACATGGCCACTTTTTTATTACCTGATACAGCTGCTAACTTTTTTAGTGACAGATGTTTTGTGATAGGTAACACTGCTACAATGGGCCCAGTTTTATCCCCATGTGCGGCGAGTGTTTTATAAATGTCATCATGTTTCACGTGAAACGTTTCCAAGATTGCATCACGCTGAACTGGCGTTTTATCCAAGATATTTAGTTCAAGTGGTTCATATTTCACTTTGTGTTTGTCCATGACTTGTTCGGGCAACGTTTTTTTCATTTTCTTTTTACTCATAAGTAATATTTTATCACAAATTGGGTCCACCAATACAATGACTGGTCTGACCAATGTGTGGTATACTAATAATTACTATGTCAGAATCTATCTATGTTACCGTACAAGCGGATCTAAAACAAAAAATTTACCAGGGCGAATTTCCCAACTTAAAATTACCAGACGAACGTTCTTTGGCTGAGCAATATGGTGTGTCACGCTCATCAATCAAACGGGCACTTAATGTACTGGTACAACAAGGTGTTATCTTTAAAAAGCGTGGCAGTGGCACCTTTGTTAATCCGCTTTATCTAAAAAACCATGCAATTTTCCAACATGAAGGATCTAACCTAGGTGTTTCTGATTCGTTTCGTGTTGATGGAAAAGCGCCAAGCATTGAATTGTTGGATTTTCAAGTCATTCCGGCTACAACCGAACAACAACAGGCCCTTTTTTTAAACGAGGGAGATTTTGTCTATGAAATTAAACGGTTACGCCGACTAGAAGGGGTACCATTTATGATTGAACGAGGCTATGTACCTATCAATGTTTTGCCTGGGCTGAACAGAACGATAGTTTCCGGATCCGTTTATGAATATATCGAAAAAACAAAGCACCGCACGGTAACTAAGTCGTTTATGACCATTATGGCTGAGCCATCTAATGATGAGGACCAAGAGTTGCTAGAATTAACTGCTAACGAACCAGTCGGCATCATGGAAGGCATTTTCTTCATGGATGATGGAACACCGCTAGAATTTTCGACAATGCGTTTACATTATAAGTATCTTCGCTATAATGCCTTCGTGAGTTTAGACTCCGAATAAGTTACAGCATTGGTACGTTCCAATATAATTAAAAAGCCAACCACATTTTTTAAAAACCTGACCCAATTGAACCTTTTCCCTTGAAGAAAAATCTGTAATCGGTTATACTGTAAGAGTAAATAACGGAAGAAGTTCGTGGTTTACGGTGTTTATGATTCTTGCAAAAAATAAGGAGTACTTAATCTCATGGCAGATTTCGATTCAAAAGAGTACTTGGAACTTGTTGATAAGTGGTGGCGCGCAACTAACTATTTGTCAGCTGGGATGATCTTTTTGAAGAGCAACCCATTGTTCTCAGTTACTAATACACCTATCAAGGCTGAAGATGTAAAAGTTAAGCCAATCGGACACTGGGGTACTATCTCAGGTCAGACATTCTTGTATGCACATGCTAACCGTTTGATCAACAAGTATGGTTTGAACATGTTTTACGTTGGTGGTCCTGGTCACGGTGGCCAAGTTATGGTTACTAACGCTTACTTAGACGGCGCATATACTGAAGATTATCCTGAAATTACTCAAGATATCGAAGGTATGAGCCACTTGTTCAAGCGTTTCTCATTCCCTGGCGGTATTGGATCACACATGACAGCTCAAACACCTGGTTCATTACACGAAGGTGGTGAATTGGGCTATTCATTGAGCCACGCTTTTGGTGCCGTTTTGGACAATCCTGACCAAGTTGCTTTCGCAGTTGTTGGTGATGGTGAAGCTGAAACAGGTCCTTCAATGGCTTCATGGCACTCAATTAAGTTTTTGAATGCTAAGAATGATGGTGCCGTTTTGCCTGTCTTGGATTTGAACGGATTCAAGATTTCAAACCCAACTATCTTCTCACGTATGAGTGATGAAGAAATCACAAAGTTCTTTGAAGGTTTGGGTTATTCACCTCGCTTCATTGAAAACGATGATATTCATGACTACGCAACATATCACCAACTTGCAGCAAACATTTTGGATCAAGCTATTGAAGATATTCAAGCTATTCAAAATGATGCACGTGAAAATGGTAAGTATCAAGATGGTGAAATCCCTGCATGGCCAGTAATTATTGCTCGCTTGCCAAAGGGCTGGGGTGGACCAACGCACGATGCAAGTAACAATCCTATTGAAAACTCATTCCGTGCGCACCAAGTGCCATTGCCTCTTGAACAACACGATCTTGCAACATTGCCTGAATTCGAAGACTGGATGAACTCATACAAGCCTGAAGAATTATTCAATGCTGATGGTTCTTTGAAGGATGAATTGAAAGCTATCGCTCCTAAGGGTGACAAGCGTATGTCAGCTAACCCTATTACAAATGGTGGTGCTGATCGTTCAGACTTGAAGTTGCCTAACTGGAGAGAATTCGCTAACGATATCAATGATGATACACGTGGTAAGGAATTCGCTGATAGCAAGCGCAATATGGACATGGCAACATTGTCAAACTACTTGGGTGCTGTTTCACAATTGAACCCAACTCGTTTCCGCTTCTTCGGTCCTGATGAAACAATGTCAAACCGTTTGTGGGGATTGTTCAATGTTACACCACGTCAATGGATGGAAGAAATCAAGGAACCACAAGATCAATTGTTGAGCCCTACGGGTCGCATTATTGATTCACAATTGTCTGAACATCAAGCTGAAGGTTGGCTTGAAGGATATACTTTGACTGGTCGTGTTGGAATCTTCGCATCATACGAGTCATTCTTGCGTGTTGTCGATACAATGGTTACGCAACACTTCAAGTGGTTGCGTCACGCTTCAGAACAAGCATGGCGTAATGACTATCCATCATTGAACTTGATTGCAACTTCAACTGCTTTCCAACAAGATCACAATGGATATACTCACCAAGATCCAGGTATGTTGACTCACTTGGCTGAAAAGAAGTCTAACTTTATTCGTGAATATTTGCCAGCTGATGGTAACTCATTGTTGGCTGTTCAAGAACGTGCCTTCTCAGAACGTCATAAGGTTAACTTGTTGATTGCTTCTAAGCAACCACGTCAACAATGGTTTACAGTTGAAGAAGCTGAAGTATTGGCTAACGAAGGTTTGAAGATCATTGATTGGGCTTCTACTGCACCTTCTGGTGATGTTGATATTACATTCGCATCTGCTGGTACTGAACCAACAATTGAAACTTTGGCTGCTTTGTGGTTGATTAACCAAGCATTCCCAGATGTTAAGTTCCGTTATGTTAACGTTGTTGAATTACTACGTTTGCAAAAGAAGTCAGAACCTAACATGAATGATGAACGTGAATTATCAGCCGAAGAATTCAACAAGTATTTCCAAGCTGATACACCAGTTATCTTCGGTTTCCATGCTTATGAAAACTTGATTGAATCATTCTTCTTCGAACGTAAGTTCACGGGTGATGTATACGTTCATGGATATCGTGAAGATGGTGACATCACAACGACATATGATATGCGTGTATATTCACACTTGGATCGCTTCCATCAAGCTAAGGAAGCTGCTGAAATCTTGTCTGCAAATGGTAAGATTGATCAAGCTGCTGCTGATACATTCATCGCTAAGATGGATGATACTTTGGCAAAGCATTTCCAAGTTACTCGTAACGAAGGTCGTGATATCGAAGAATTCACTGACTGGACATGGTCACCACTTAAGTAATTTAAAATTATTTTATCAAAACCAACTATTATTTTTAATGGTTGGTTTTTTTATGGCTAAATTGACTACATACTAAACGAAACCATGTAAAAGTGCCACATAGTTTTACTTAATAAGTTCCTTTTATTTTTTGATTTGCAATGCAAAATTGTAAGCGTAATATGAATAATAAAAACCCCCAATTAGTTAGCTAATTGGGGGTTTTGTAAATCACCATATCAGCCGCTCATAGTCTTAGACGACAATAAGCAGCACAAACATCAGCTCATTGTCATTAGGTAATAATGACGATGACGCTGAGAATGAGTTTTGTAGTTGCTGATATGATCTTATTCATAGCATTTTCTCCGACGTTTTATTTAACTTAAATTAAATCATATAAGAAATATAATGTCAACTTCACATTTAAATTTCATAATTCGGCTGGATATACTGCGAAACGATTATTAGTTATGGGCAATATTTTGATGGGTTTGGGATAAAAATTAGAAAGTACGTTTTCTGTTAATATCTTATCACGCGTTCCCTGTGCAAAAATTTCACCTTGTTTAAGCAACATAATGTTTTTAAAGATCGGTAAAATTTCCTCGGTGTAGTGGGAGACAAATAGTAAGGTTGGGTGATTAGGCAATTGAGCGAGCTTATTAATTTGTTCCAACAATAATTCGCGGGAGAATAAATCTAAACCATTACATGGTTCGTCAAGTATAAGCAGTTCAGGTTTTCCTAACAAAGCCCTGGCAATTAGCACCAGCTGTCGTTGGCCCGGGGATAGAATGCGATAAGGTTTATTAATTAACTCATCCCCGCCTAGTTTCTTTAATAGTCCAATGGCTTCGTTCAAGTCATTTTTTTCAAAATCATTGTGAATACCAATGGTACCAAATTTTCCACTCAATACAATATATTGGGCTAGATGATGTTCTGGAAATTGAGATTGTACGGCAGTAGAAATGAGACCAATGCGTTTTTTCAACGCTAAAACATTTGTCTTCCCAAAAGTTTCTCCGAGAACTTCTATGCTTCCGGTTGTTGCCCAATGATTACCATAAATCAATGATAGTAGTGTGGTTTTTCCAGCACCATTTAGCCCCATCAGCACCCAATTTTCGCCTCTATGCAAAGACCAATTAATATTTTTTAATATTATTTTGTCTCGTTCAAACGAAACCTTTTTCATCGATAATACAGCATTATTTGTCATATACTGCTCTCCCTTGTATTAAAAATAAATGAAATTATAGATTCAGAATATCATTTTTATAATTAGTTAGTTGCTGTGATTACTAAAAATATTCCGTTTTTATATAGGCTTAAATATTCCAAAGTTATATATTCATTTCAGAAATACTGTTGTACCAAGTGATTATTAGTTTTAATATCATTCTCTTTTCATGGTTTTTCCGTTTTCAACGTTGACAGTACTAATTCGATTTGTCACAATACACTTGTTGCTTTGTTAATCAAAATCTAATTTTACTAATTTTCGAAGTGGCTGATAAATTTAAGAAGGAAGTAAGCTATGAAAAATGTAGTATTAAACGAAGGTAAAAATGGGGCACACATACTACTAGATTCTTTAGAGAAAGCAGGTGTTAATAGTCTCTTTGGATACCCTGGTGGAGCTGTTATACCGCTATATGACGCACTATATGAATCATCGCACATCAAGCACATACTTGTTCGACATGAACAAGCAGCTGCTCACGCTGCGGAAGGCTATGCTAAAGCTACAGGGAAACCAGGTGTTGTTCTAGTCACGTCTGGTCCGGGAGCGACAAATACCGTCACTGGTATAGCAGATGCGTTTTGTGACTCTGTACCGCTTGTTGTGATATCCGGCCATGTAGGATCGGCAGCTATTGGTTCAGATGCTTTTCAAGAGTTAGACATTTTGTCAATTACAAGTTCAATAACTAAGGTGAGTTACCAAGTTAGAACAGTTGGCGAATTGCCGTTAATTGTTGAAGAAGCATTTAAGGTGGCTGTTTCTGGTCGTCCGGGCCCAGTGTTAATTGATTTGCCAAAGAGCGTGATGTTGGCAAAGGACACTGAAGAAAGTCAAGCTGATATCTGGCTACGTCAAATTGATACGCAAAAACCGGATGTTGATGCTGTTCAGATTCATCAATTAGTAGCGGCTTTGTCTAAAGCTCGTCAGCCACTTATTATTACTGGGGCAGGGGTTTTGAAATCAAATGCACAAGATTTACTACGCATACTTATACAGCACTACCACATACCGACTGTTTCAACATTATTGGGACTCGGAGCAGTTGAATCAGAAAACCCACTATTTTTGGGAATGGTGGGCATGCATGGATCCATAGCAGCCAATCAAGCTGTTGACCAGGCTGACTTTGTTTTAAATATTGGTTCGAGATTTGATGATCGTGTTGTTACGAATGTTGATGATTTTGCAAAACATGCAACCATCGCTCATATTGATATTGATGAAACGGAATTAGGGAAAGTGCTACCAACCGCTCACGCTATACATGCTAGTGCTGACGATGCGTTAAATGCAATCTTGACGGAAATTAAAAATGCCAAAATGACAGATACGTCAAAATGGGAAGAAAGTATTCGTCAAGCGAAAAGAGATTCAATGTTTCACTATCAGAAGTCAGAAACAGCGATTATGCCACAAGCAGTGATTCAAGCGGTTGGCAAAGTTACTAAAGGTGAGGCGGTTGTGGTCACAGATGTTGGTCAACATCAAATGTGGGTAGCACAGTATTATCCATTCCAGAATAATTACCAGATGTTGACTTCCGGTGGTTTGGGGACAATGGGGTACGGTATTCCGGCAGCGATTGGGGCGAAGTTTGCAAGACGGGACAAAGAGGTGGTACTTTTTGTTGGTGATGGCGGTTTTCAAATGACGTCAGAAGAGCTAGCAATTTTAAACGATAATGACTTAAATATTAAGATCATATTGTTGAACAACCATTCATTAGGAATGGTGAGACAATGGCAAACACTATTTTATAATGGTCGATTATCTAGTACAGTTTTCAAATCACAACCACAATTTAATCAGTTAGCACAGGCGTATGGTATTAATTATGTTCGAATTGAGAAGCCTGAGCGAATACTTGAAGATTTGCAATTAGCTTTTCAATCGGACAAGTCAGTACTAATTGAAATAATTATTCCTGATGATGTAAAGGTTTTGCCAATGGTTAATGCGGGTGCGCCTTATCGTGACATGATTACCGAGGAGGATGCTTAATGGATAAAACATTTATAACACGTGTGTACAATCGTCCTGGATTGTTAGTAAGGTTTGCGAGTGTGTTGACACGGTTAAATCTGAACATTAAATCACTAATGGTGACGCCAGATGAAGATCAAAAGATTTCGACAATTTCATTTATCTTTGAATCTCAAAATGACAAACAAACAGCAACAGTACGACGTAACTTATTGAAGCAATTAGATGTATTAACGGTAAATGATGGTTTTTGCCATTATTAATTAGAAAATGAATTTAAAATCACGGAGGATTTTATTATGACTACAAAAATGTTTTATGATAAAGATATTGATACAACACCATTGGAAAACAAAAAGATTGCAGTTATTGGCTATGGTGCACAAGGGCATGCTCAAGCGAATAATCTACGCGACTCAGGATTTGATGTCATCATGGGATTGCGCCCAGGAAAATCTTTTGATAGTGCTAAAAAAGATGGGTTCGAAGTTTACTCAGCTGCTGAAGCAACGGCACAAGCGGATGTTGTTATGATGGAAACCCCTGACGAATTACAAGCGGCAGTTTGGGAGAAAGAAGTTGAGCCTAACCTTAAGGCAGGTTCTTACCTTGGATTTTCTCATGGGTTCAACATTGTTTATGGTTTGATTAAGCCCAATGCTGATATTAATGTCATGATCATTGCGCCAAAGGGTCCAGGAAACATTGAACGTCGCCAATTCGTTGAAGGGGGTGGGATTCCTTCTTTGTATGGTGTTCATCAAGATCCTACGGGTGATACAGCTGAAGTGGCCAAGGCCTATGCGAAAGGTATTGGTTCAGGTCGCGCAGGTATCTTGGAAACGACTTTTGAAGAAGAAACAACAGAAGACTTGTTTGGTGAACAAGCTGTACTTTGTGGTGGCTTAACACAATTGATTGAGGCAGGATTTAACACATTGGTGGAAGCAGGTTACTCACCTGAATTGGCTTATTTCGAAACATCTCATGAAATGAAGATGATTGTTGATTTGATCTTTGAAGGTGGTTTCGAGAAGATGAGACACGATTGCTCAAATACTTGTGAATATGGTGAAATGTTGAACGGACCACGTATCATCACTGAAGAATCAAAGCAAGGAATGCGTGATGTTTTGAAGGATATCCAAGATGGTACTTATGCTAAGAAGTGGTTGGCAGAATACAATTCTGGTTTGAAGGATTTGGAAAAGATGCGGACAGAGTATAAGAGCGGTTTGTACGAGCAAACAGGTAAGAAGGTTCGTGCTATGATGCCATGGATTTCAGATGCAGATAAGTACTCGACAGCAGCAGATACTGAGCAATTCTCAGCAGCAAAGTAACAAAATGAGAAGCATTGACCGAAATGGCGTGCTTTTCGTACATAAAATGAATTAGTAATTGGAGATGAATACATGACGACTGAGGGAAAGCTAACGGCTGAAGAAATAGATGAGGCGCATCGAGTCTTGTCAAAGGTAGTAACGCATACGCCATTGGCATATGATGACTATCTATCAAAAAAATATAGAGCTAATGTGTATCTTAAACGAGAAGATATGCAACGGGTTCGTTCGTTCAAAATTCGTGGTGCCTACTACAATATCATTAAGGCAGAGAAAGAAAAACTCAATAATGGGGTTGTTGCTGCTTCAGCTGGAAACCACGCGCAAGGCGTAGCCGATACATGTCATAATTTAAAGATACAAGCAACTATTTTTATGCCAGTCACTACACCAAATCAAAAAGTAGAAGCGGTTAAACGTTTTGGTGGTCAATATGTTACGGTAATCCTAGTCGGTGATACCTTTGACGAAGCACAAAGTGCAGCGTTTGAATACACTGAAAAACATAATATGTTCTTTGTAGCACCATTTGATGATCGGCGTACCATGGCTGGGCAAGGCACGGTGGCGGTTGAGGTATTTGAAGATGCTGTAGAGCAAAATATTAATGTTGATTATTTGATTGCTTCTGTTGGTGGTGGCGGTTTAATCGGTGGTCTGTCGACCTATTCTAAAAAGGTATCACCACAAACCACAGTAGTAGGTGTCGAACCAGAAACGGCACAGTCAATGAAAGCGGCTTTTCAAGCTCAAAAACCTACCACCGTCGAGAATATCGATCACTTTGTTGATGGTGCTGCCGTTGCGCGTGTCAGTCAGTTTACCTATAATCAAGCACAGCAGTATGTTGACAAACTGCTGGCTATCCCTGAAGGAAAGGTTGCTCAAGCAGTATTAGACTTGTACACTTATGAGGCGATAGTTGCCGAACCAGCTGGAGCGATGCCTATCGCTAGTTTGGATTTTATGGCCAGTGATATCGTAGGGAAAAACGTCGTTCTAGTTGTTTCTGGTGGAAACAATGATATCGGCCGTATGCAAGAAATGGAACAAAAGGCATTAATGTATAAGGGTCGCCAACAGTTTTACTTAGTTGAGTTTCCGCAACGACCCGGGGCATTACGGCAATTTGTAAATGATGTTTTAGGACCAAACGACGATATTACTCGTTTTGAATATACTAAAAAAATAAACTCTGAAACAGGCTCTGTCATGGTTGGTATTCTGCTGGATCCTGTTACGAAAGTAGATGACTTAACAGCCCGTTTAGCAGCTTTTTTTCCAAAATATATCAATTTGCAAGAAAATACTGTGCTTTTCAATATGTTAGTTTAGGAAAAGAAAAAAACTTGATTTATTAAATCAAGTTTTTATTTCATCGCGGTAATTTCAATTTCTAATTTAGCATTTTTAGGTAAAGCAGCTACCTGAACGGCTGAACGGGCAGGAAATTCCTCAACAGAAGTTGTATCGAAGTATTGTGCGTAGATATCATTAACTAATGCAAAGTCTGCAATATCATCAAAAAATAATGCAGCTTTTACGATATCATTTCGTGAAAATTCAGCTTCGTGTAAGATGTTATCAATGTTATCAAAAATTTGATGTGCTTGTTCGGCTGTCGTAGCGCCAGCAAATTCGTCGGTTTCTGGATCAATACCAATTTGTCCAGAAATGTACAATGTATTGTCATTTAGAATAGCTTGCGAATAGGGCCCGAGTGCTTTGGGCGCTGTAGTTGTTGAAACGACTTTCTTTGACATGGATAATGTCCTCCTGGTTGATATTTTAATCTAAAAATATATATTATGCAATGTTTGTAGAATAAAAAAACGACAAGATGAGAATAAGAAGGAAAAATTATGATGTATAAATTAGCAATATTAAAAGGCGATAAAGAATCTAGCAGTGTGATTGACAGAGCCTTGGGAATCATTAAGTCATCTGTAAATGGTTCAACTGCATTCGAGGTGACGGAACTTCCTTTTGGTGTCAACGCAGTACTTTCATTTAATGAACCGTTACCAAACCAGACGCTTCGCGAATTGAAGAATTATGATGGCATTTTGGTTGGCGCACTGAACCAAGAGGTAGGGACGGATAGTTTACTAAGCGTACAAGAATCGCTTGTGGCATTGAGAAAATATTTAAACATCACACTTGCTTGCAAAGCAGTTCAAATTTCTGATAATAATGTTGATGCCTCACCACTCAAGAATCAAATAGTCAGGGATACGGATTTTATAATTGTACAAAGTGCTAAGAGGGCTAATGATCACGTGGATGGTAATATTTCGGTCGATGATTTCGCACAAGACACAATAACGTATGAACAACGTGAAGTTGAGCAAGTTATCACGGCGGGGTTTGAGCGAGCGATGAATCGAAAAAGGGCGGTCACAGTCGTCACCCCTTTTGATTCGTTTTATACATCAAAAATATGGGCACTAACTGCTGAAAAAATTGCTAAAATATATCCCGATGTTGTTGTAAACTACGTATCATTATCATGTGTGATATCAACTATTATTCAGCAACCAACTAGCTTAGATGTTGTTGTTGCTCCTAAATGGGTTGACCAGGTTTTAAATGAAGAAAGCCAAAAAATTACGGGTCTACCTGAAACAGTGCCGGTATCTATGAAAAATAATAGCGGGCAAATGCTATATCAGTTACCACAAATCAATGTAGATGATAAGAATTTGATGATGGCAGTTGGAGAAGATACGGCTAAGCTTATTTTAAAAGAATGTTTTAAACATTATGATAATTTGCAAAAAATTGGTGTCTAATCACCAATTTTTTGTTGTTTATAATGCAATTAATAATATACAAATTAATGTTTTGAATGCGCTGCTGTTTGGTATAATAATAGTATCCCTAAAAATGGAGTCAAAACATGTCAGAGATAAAAATTGTGTCTATCGATATTGACGGCACATTGATTAACGATGAGCGTCAAATTCCGTTAGATGTAAAATCTGCAGTTCAACAGGCACTTGCACAAGATGTCAAAGTTGTTATTACAACCGGTCGACCACTTCCTGGTGTTCGCAATATATTAGACGAGTTAGGCATTGTAGGCAGCGAACAGTATGTCATTACACATAATGGTGGCTTAATGCAAACTGCTGATGGCTCTCAAATTTTGTTTCATGCTGCACTAGATTTGGCAGAGTATAAAGAGCTAAATACCTTTATGCGTGAGCAAAAGACGTATATTCAAGCTGAGGATCAGTTCGCGGCTTATACGACCAATCGTTTAATTCATCGTTGGGCTAGTTTTGAAAATTCTCTTGTAAATTTGCCGTTACATATTGTTAATAATGACAATGAGCTAGAGCATGTTGAAATTATTAAGGGCATTGCCAACGCTGAATCTGACGATTTGGATAACGTACAAGCGAATGTGCCAACAAGTATTTCTGACAAAATGTCAGTGATTCGGTCAACTGCCAATAACCTAGAGTTTATCAACAAAGATGCTTCGAAAGGCAATGCACTTGAAGCTCTGGCAAAAGCATTAAATGTTGATATTAAAAACACAATGGCAATTGGTGATCAAGAAAATGATTATTCAATGATTGAGCGCGCAGGATTAGGTGTTGCCATGGGTAATGCAATTGAAAAAATTAAAACGATAGCTGACATCGAAACAGCAACAAACAATGATTCCGGTGTAGCGCGGGCCCTAGAAGAATATGTTCTTTAAAAGATAGTTGTATTTTAGTTTTGACACAGCTGAAGTTATAATCTGTGTAGATTACTTAATTTAAAATATTCCGATATATAAGCCAAGGAGGCAAAAAAAATGAACGTTCTGTTAAATGGTAATAAAGTTGCATTGGAAGGCGATCCCCTTAAAGTTGGTGATGAGGTGCCTCATTTCAAATTAGTGGATCAAAACAATGAAAAAGTTAAGACGGCCGATTTGTTAGGAAAAGTGACATTGCTTTCTGTCGTTCCGGATTTAAATACAGATATTTGCTCATTACAGACACGTCGATTTAACCAAGCTGTGGATCAATATACAGATGTTAATTTTGTGACTATCTCCACAAATACAGTAGCAGAGCAACGTGATTGGTGCGCAGCTGAAGGGGTACACAACATGCGTATGCTTTCAGATGAGCAAGAATCATTTGGATATGCAACTAAGTTATATGTACCAGACACTGGTTTTGACACACGATCGATTTACATTATCGATGCGGCAGGCGTGGTCCTTTATTCGCAAATTGTACCAGAAATTTCTGATGAACCTGATTATAATGCAGCTTTGACAGCATTATCAAATGTCATAGCATAATATCTTATTTAAAACTTGTAATAAGACCTGTATTTAAATGTTTTTTTTGGTAAAATGAATACAGTAATACTACAATAGCTACCTATAAAAACTCGGAGTTAGACATGCCAGAACCTAAATTGAAACTTTTTTCACTCAGCTCAAACGAACCACTTGCGCAAAAGATTGCCGATTCGGTTGGTGTTCCGTTGAGCCGTATTTCCGTTAAACGCTTTGCTGATGGTGAAGTGCAAATTAACATTGAGGAAAGTATTCGTGGCGATAATGTTTTTGTTATTCAATCGACTTCAGCACCCGTGAATGATAATTTGATGGAGCTATTGATTATGATTGATGCATTGCGTCGTGCAAGTGCGAATCAAATCAATGTTGTTCTGCCGTATTATGGCTACGCACGTCAAGATCGCAAAGCGCGTTCTCGTGAGCCAATCACAGCTAAGTTGGTAGCTAATATGTTAGAACGTGCCGGAGCTACACGTGTATTAGCATTAGACCTTCATGCCGCTCAAATTCAAGGTTTCTTTGATATTCCAATGGATCACCTACAAGGCGCCCCATTATTAGCAGATTATTTGATTGAATCAGGCATTGCTGATAAAAAAAATGCGGTTGTTGTTTCCCCTGACCACGGTGGGATGACACGCGCGCGTAATTTGAATAATATGTTGGAACTTGAGTCACCAGTTGCAGTGATTGATAAGCGCCGTCCAAAACCAAACGTGGCTGAAGTTGGTAGCATTGTTGGTGATGTTGAAGGTAAAACGGCTATCATGATTGATGATATGATTGACACTGCTGGAACGATAACGCAAGGTGCTCAACTTGTTATGGAACACGGTGCCAAAGAGGTTTATGTAGTAGCATCGCATGCTGTTTTCTCCGGGCCAGCCATTGAACGTCTACAGAATTCAGTGTTTAAAAAAGTTATTCTAACTGATTCAATCAATTTACCAGAAGATAAGAAATTTGAGAAATTAGAAATTGTTTCTGTTGGAGAGCTGATTGGTGAGGCAATTACCCGTATTAGCAAAAATGAGGCGATTAGTTCTTTGTTTAAAAATCGCTTCTACCGACGTGGACATTAATAAAATATTGTTGCATTTTTATGAGAACAAGTGACATTGCTTGTTCTTTTCGTTTACCCGAAATGTTATAATGAAAAGAAACGACACATATACGATAGGAGTTCTGCCATGAGTAAAGTATTAGTTGTGGACGATGAAAAACCGATTTCTGATATTATTAAATTTAACCTAACCAAAGAAGGCTACGATGTAGTCACCGCTGCGGATGGGCAAGAAGCATTAGATATGTATAATGATGAAAATCCTGATTTGGTTTTACTAGATCAGATGTTACCAGAAGTAGATGGTATCGAGGTTTTGCGTCAAATCCGTTCTAAGTCAGATGTGCCTGTCATCATGGTGACCGCTAAGGATAGTGAGATTGATAAGGTTCTTGGTTTAGAAATGGGAGCCGATGATTATGTAACTAAACCATTTTCTAATCGTGAATTGGTTGCACGAGTTAAGGCTAATTTGCGAAGTCGAAAGTCTGTTTCGCAAACTTCTGAAGAGACTTTTAATAGTACAGAAGATATTCACTTAGGTGATTTAGTAATCCATCCCCAAGCCTATATGGTTTCAAAGGATGGTGCTGATATTGAGTTAACGCATCGTGAATTTGAATTATTATATTATTTAGCACAACATATTGGACAGGTGATGACACGTGAACACTTGTTACAGCAAGTTTGGGGCTATGATTATTTTGGTGACGTACGTACAGTAGATGTTACGGTTCGACGATTACGTGAGAAAATTGAAGACAATCCTAGCCATCCTAATTGGCTAGCAACACGCCGTGGCGTCGGATATTATTTACGCCCATCAGAAGAATAAATGAATGAAATTTAAGTTTACGCGTACATAATGAGGGGAAGAATGCTCGCCATTGAGCATAATGAAGATGACGTCAATTACTAAATTTTTCCAATCTATTCGTTTTCGCATCACACTTGTTTTTGTGCTGCTAATGGTTATCGCACTCGAACTTTTGGGTGCTTTTTTCGTACGCCAAATGGAACGTCAGAACTTAAGGACATTCCAACAACAGATCACCTTACCTAAATATGTTACTGATCCAATTAACACTGCTTTACGTAATAGTAACTCTGATGAAGGCAATCATGAAATCCAAGACGTTTTGTCAGGATTAAACAATACCAACATTGAAGAAGTACAAGTTATTGATAAAACTGGAACAATTCGAGGAACGACTTCTGTATCAGGTCAGCAAACGATCAGCCAAAAAACGACCGACATTAATGCACAAAAGGCGCTTGCTGGGGACCAGTCGTATGTTGCCACTCGAACGATCAATGAAAACGGCGAGCGTAAAGAAATCATGACGACACCTCTAGGGGTGACTACGGGGAGATTAAAAGACGTCTCCGGTGTTATTGTTGTAAAAGCCAGTTTATTGCCAGTATATAAGAATATAAACAGTGTCATGCGACTGTTTATTATTGCTGGCTTGATTGCACTAGTTGCCAGTGTGGCACTGGCCCTATTTTTAGCAAGAACCTTGACAAGACCAATTGAACAAATCAGTGAACAGACGACTAAAATCGCTGAAGGTGATTACTCGATGGTGAATCACATTTATGGTTCTGATGAGTTAAGTCAATTGGCATTATCGGTTAATGATCTATCTACGCGTATCGAAGAGTCAACAGAAACAGTCAATGCGGAGCGTAATCGTTTGGATTCGGTTTTGACACATATGGCGGATGGTGTTTTAGCGGCTAATCGTCGTGGTGAAGTCACCATTATTAATCAGGCTGCAGCAGATTTTGTAGGGGTTAACCGGGAAGATGCCCTTGGACAAAATGTTGTTAGTCTCTTACGTTTGGAGGGCAAACGTACATTACGTGATATATTGGAAAATCTAAATGATTTTAGAGTAGACTTATCAGATGATAGTAAAGAACTGTTAGTCCAGACCTATGTTTCTTTGATTAAATGCCAATCTGGTTTTATTTCTGGATTAGTTGTGGTCCTACATGATATTACCGAGCAACAACGTATAGATTCTGAACGGCGTATGTTTGTTTCCAATGTATCGCACGAATTAAGAACACCTTTGACTTCAGTTCGATCCTATGTGGATGCTTTGGCAGAAGGCGCTATTGATGACCCAGAAATGGCACAAAACTTTTTGGGTGTTGTTCAAGATGAAACACAGCGTATGATTCGAATGATTAATGATTTGTTGGAGTTATCGCGTCTAGATCAAGGCACGATGGAGGTCAAGCTAGAAGTTATTAATTTAAACAGTTTGTTTAACTTTGTTTTGAATCGTTTTGATATGATTTTGGAAAGTGACGCTAAAAACGAAAACACAATCACTAAAAACTATAATATTTTGCGTGAATTTACCAAGGAAGATGTTTGGGTTGAAGTTGATCCGGACAAGTTTACTCAGGTATTAGACAATATCATGAATAATGCGGTGAAATATTCACCAGACGGCGGCACCATAACAGCCCGACTGATTAAGACAAAAACACGTGCAATCTTAAGCATCTCTGATCAAGGGCTAGGCATTCCAAGAAAAGACTTGGATAATATATTTAATCGTTTCTTCCGAGTTGATAAATCAAGGTCCCGTGCGCAGGGTGGAACAGGGCTAGGATTGGCTATTTCTAAGGAAGTGGTTGAAAAGTTTAATGGTCGTATTTGGGTTGATTCAGTTGAAAATAAGGGCTCTACCTTCTATATTTCGTTAGCTTATGTTGACGAAGAACCGGAGGACGATTGGGATGCAGAATAATCGATCAGTCCAAGGCGTTATGATCAATATTTTATTGACGATTGCTATTATTGTTTCTATTGTACTAACTGCATTAATATTCATTTCAGCAGGCAGTCAAGAGGCGCCAACACAAACGGATCAACAATCGCAACAAGCTTCCGAGTTGTTTAGACCTACGAACTACATTGTGAATGATAAAAGTGGCAAACAGCATATGGTTATGCACACCACGAATGCGCAATATAAAAGTATTCATCAGTATTTAGCAAATTCTAGAATGACGAATCCTACGCAAAGAAAAGCAACTAATAAGCAGATTAGTCAATTACTGGATAAAACGCAAACTGCCTTGTATCACTATCCAGACGTTGTGCCAATTGAATATTTTAATTCTTATTATTCTCAGCGTGTATCAACGCATAAAAGTTTTAACTTTAACTATGTTGTTGTGCCACTTAACCATTCTAAAAAAGCATATTTTGTGAATACACAGTCTAAAACGATTACGACAGTTACTATTAGCAAAATTGATACAACTGAGGCATGGAAGGTCGCTGCTCGGTTGCCCAAAGCTTTAACGGTAAACTTTAAAGTGGTTAACGGACATGTGATGTTGAACTACCCAAAAGAGTTTAAATTACCTGTGTACTCTTATTTAGTGAATCATCGTGATCCAACGACTTATGTATCAGCACTCTTAGGGACTACAAATCAGTTAACCCAGACCACTGAGAACAATAAAAAAATTTATACTAATAAATACAGTAATCAACAAATCATTTATGATCCAGATTTAGAAACAGTGACCTTTACAGATAATCGAACGACTGGTACATTACAGCGCAGCTATTACAATCGGTTGAATGTCGGTTTTTCGCAAATTAATTTGTTACAGTTAGATCTCTCTGATACGCGCTTTTACCAGAGCCGTGATAATGGGAAGGATATTACTTATCGAACGTTTGTTGAAGGGCTACCAGTTTATTACCAATCAAAAACTGGTGCTATTCATATGACGTTAGATAAATACGGTAACCTAACAAGCACCTATTCGCTAAATGAGTTGGGTGTGCCGGTTCCTAATACGCAAGAAGATGTTACTTTACCAAAAGCAGCAGATGTTTTGGCTAAGTTACAACAAGCTGGTGTCAAAAGTAGTGAGTATTATTCTATTGCACCAGGCTATGAATGGTTGGCTAACAAAGAAAATAACGTTTCAGTCAACATGAATCCTACATGGATGATTGAAACGCCAACGGGTTGGATGAGCGTCAATACGTTTCTAGCTAATCGAGAATAGTTTCCAATCAGGATGATTCAGGGTTCTGAAAACTATGAAAGGAGAAATATGTTTTTATGCAATTTAGACGACTAAAAATATTAATGACGATGTTATTCATCTTTTTGGACGTGTTTCTCTTTTTTTGGTGGCGTAGTAATCAGAGACCAAGTATTAAAGTAACCGACGCCAATGCGAATATCATTAGTGAGATTAAAAATCAAAAAATAAAAGTAGCTAACTTTAGTACTTCGGTTACTTATGCTAGTTATTTAGCTGGTAAACGATCAAATAGTTTAATGTCAACGATTGATAAGTTGTCAAACTTCAATGCAAATATTAATAATCAGACGCTCTACGTGACTTTCAATAAAACATCGCAACTAGGTAGAGGGAATACTAGTAGTAGCAGTAGTGGTAAGAAAGCTGCGGCGGATGACGTTGAGGCGTCAAAGATAGCGCGTAATGCAGGATATCGATATAATCCTATTCTGTCTAAAGTTAATGTGAAAAATCGTGTAACCTATTCTCAGTATATTGATAATTTGCCGGTCATCGCTAAACAAGGGCTGATGATCTTTAACAAAGATAAAGACCGTAAGGTAACTGATTTTACACAAACTAAAATAACTAAGGTTACAGTATTGCGCGATGAACGTGCAACAATTACAGAGGAAGCCGCAATTGTCGCTCTCTATAAATTCAATGAGCTAAATAGTGGTGATAAATTATCAAAAGGCGCTCTATCATATGATACATCGGTAAAGGTTAATGGCTATGACATTTATTTACCGGTATGGGTATTTGTTGTAACACACGCAAATGGCAGTACAGGGATTTTGAAAATCAATGCCTTTACGAGCGACAATTTATCAGAATAATTTAATTTTTGCTTAACTTCAAATTGATAAAATAAAATAAATATAGTCGAGAGGTGACTAATGGTACAATCAGCATTAACAAAAACGTTGTTAACTGGCGTCATTGCTGGTGTTGTTGGTGGAGGAGCAATTTTGTATGGGCAGCAGGGTGTACAATTGTTACAAAATCAAAATCAAAAAGTGAGTACGACAGCAACAAGTACAAAAACGATTGCCAAGAATGCAACTGCTACATCAGCTTATAATAAGGTATCAGATGCAGTTGTATCTGTATTGAACTTTACTAAATCCAGTCAAGGTAGTTATCAAGAATCGTCAGAAGGTTCTGGCGTGATCTATAAAAAAACGGATGGATCGGCATTTATTGTAACGAATAATCACGTAATCACTGGAGCGGCTAAAATTCAAGTTATGCTGCACAGTGGGAAGAAAGTGACCGCTACATTAGTCGGCAAAGATGCGATGACTGACTTAGCTGTTCTGAAAATCGACGGCACAGACGTTACAACAACTGCACAATTTGGCGATTCAAGTAAAATAACTGTTGGTGAAAACGTCTTGGCAATTGGTTCGCCGCTGGGATCTGAGTATGCTTCGTCAGTGACGCAAGGCATCATTTCGGCCAAGAAAAGGTTAGTTGAGGCAACATCTGAAAATGGTCAAAATTATGGTGGATCCACGGTTATTCAGACGGATGCTGCTATTAATCCTGGTAACTCAGGTGGACCATTAATCAACTTTGCAGGACAAGTTATTGGTATTAACTCAATGAAGTTATCAACATCTTCTTCTGGAACGAGCGTTGAGGGGATGGGTTTTGCAATTCCTTCTGATCAAGTCGTTGACATTGTTAACAAATTAGTCAAAGATGGTAAAGTCACACGACCAGCAATTGGCATTAGTTTGATTAATTTGTCAGAAGTAACAGCTTCTGAGCAAAAATCAACATTGAAAATTCCAGATAGCGTTACTGGTGGTGTTGTTGTAATGAGTTTGACTAACAATGGCCCAGCAGATAAAGCTGGATTGAAGAAGTACGACGTTATTGTTGGCATTAATGGTAAAAAGGTCAGCTCACAGGCTGATCTGCGAGAAGAACTCTACAAGCATTCGCTTGGGGACACAATAACATTGACTTATTATCATCAGGATACTAAGCAAACCGTCAAGGTTAAATTAACACAGAAATTAGCAAGCTAACAAAAATGTTAGCTTTTTCTTTACCCTTGTTTGACTTTTATTAAAAAATATGTATTTTCTGTAAATGTTGAAAACAAGCTGAAAATGTTGACAATTTGTGGACTAAATACCAGAAAATGTGGAAAAGACGTTTAAATTCGTGGATAAGTGCTTTGTTTTTATAAGAAATAATAAATATTGATAATTTTAGGCAATATTTAGGGAAAAATGGGCAGTTTTTAGACGCATATCAGCAATGTTCGTGTATTGAAGCGATTAAAGAAATAACACTGATGCAATGCTATTTAGAATATATTTTCCGAACAATGTAAAGAAAATTTACTTTAAACATTAGTCGAACGCGTGTGCTTATCCACAATTGTGTACAACTTTGTGGATAACTGTGGATAACTTGCGGGAAAATATCTATAATTTGTCTAAATAAGAGTAAAATAACGTTTATAAAGTTATCCACATTTTTTTTGAAATTAAAAAAAACAGTGGATAACTTAAAAAGCGAACAGCGAAAAGAGTTGGTATAAAAGCTTTTTCAGAAAAAAATATTTTTTTTGTTCGTGTGGATAACATCGGATATAATGAATATAGGTAATCAACCAAAAATATTAAGAAATTGTAAAGAGTAGGTTTGAAATGAATATTAAATTAATCACGGTCGGTAAACTAAAGGAAAAGTATTTAACAGAAGGCATTGCGGAGTATACAAAACGATTATCTCGCTTTTGTAAAGTTCAAGTAGTTGAGTTGATTGATGAAAAGACGCCGGAAAATGCTAGTGAAGCACAGAATAATCAAATTATGGCTAGAGAAGGGGAGCGAATTCAAGCGAAAATTGGTTCGCGTGATTATGTTATTGTGCTAGCAATAGAAGGGAAACAGTTTCCTTCCGAGGAATTTTCTCAAAAACTTGAAGCCATTGCGGTTAATGGCTATTCGGACATTACTTTTATTATTGGTGGTTCTCTTGGATTATCTAAGTCAATCAAGCAAAGGGCGAACCTAAAGATGAGCTTTGGGTTGCTGACCTTGCCACATCAATTAATGCGCCTTGTACTGATTGAGCAAATTTATCGTGCTTTTATGATTCAACAAGGATCACCGTATCATAAGTAACATGTAAAAAAATGAAAACTATTGTTGCATTTTCATCTTTCCGTGTCTATAATATATCCATAGATAAAAAATATACACGAAAGAGTGCGAAGTATGAGGAAGTTTTTTGAGAATTCAGAATGGAACCGTGTTCGAAAAATCAGGGGGTTACCATTATTATTGGTTGGTATTACACTCATTCCGAGTTTATACGCAGTCATTTTTTTGTCGTCACTTTGGGATACTTATGGTAGAGTGGACCATCTTCCAGTTGCGATTGTTAATCAAGATAAGACCGCAAAGATTAATGGAAAGTCACAGAATATAGGCGATGATTTAACTAAAAAATTGCTTGACAGCAAGCAATTAAAATTAACTAAGACTTCGGCTGAAAAAGCTAAAAAAGGACTTGCATCTGGAAAGTATTACATGACCATCACGATACCGAAGTCCTTTACTAAGAATTCAGGTACGCTGTTGGATGCTAAGCCAGTCAAGCCTGAGATTAAAATTGCGCATAATACAGGGCAAGGATTCATTGCTGAAAAATTAACGGCTTCCGCGGCTGATAAAGTACAGGCAAATGTCTCAAAATCACTGCAAGGTGTTTATAATAAAACAATTTTAAATGCAACAGCCTCCTCAAAAAAAGGTTTTCAATCGGGATCTAAAGGTGCTACACAACTTGGGAGTGGTTTATCACAATTACAAGATGGTACTAAAAAATTGCAAGATGGTACAACACAGCTCCAAACTGGTACTTCACAGTTGGCAACGGGCTTGTCACAGTATACAAATGGCGTGTCGTCCGCTAATACTGGTGCTCAGCAGTTAACTTCAGGTGCTCAACAACTTGCCACACAGCTCCAAAAGGTTTCTGACGAGATTAATACAAAGCAAAGTGCTAAGGCGGCTGATTTAAAGCAGCTTGATACAGGCTTGACGCAACTGACACAGGGCTTGCAAAAACTAAGTAAGGTTGAATCACCAACGGTAACTGTTGATTCAACAAAGCTTAACGAAGCGTCCGAAAAGCTGTCAGCTGGATTAACTGGTGCTGGGAAAGACGCAGCTGCTTTCAAAGCATTAGCTCAAGATGCTGATTTCCAAAAATTTTTACAAGAAAATCCTACTGTTGCTGCTAAATATCAAGCAGCATTAAGTGATTTGGCTGAAAATGTGCAATCAAGTGCAACAGCAGCCACTACAATTCAAAATCAATTAACTACATTAAAAGCTATGTTGCCACAATTACAAGCGTTGCAGGCAGAAATTCCAGAATTACAGAAACTCGGTCAACAAGGATCCATTGCCACTCAAGGCGCGCAAACAGCCATTAAAACACTAAATGACAGCTTAACTACTGTCAGCCAAGGAATAGCTAACCAAGCAGTACCAGGTGCTCAGCAGCTAGCGCAAGGATCATCTCAATTAACTACAGGACTTGGACAGTTAGCCGCCAAAAACGATACACTTAATAGTAGTGTTTCGCAATTAAATGATGGCACGACACAGTTACTTACTGGTGAAAATCAAGCTAGTGAGGCCTTACAGCAGGCAGGTACTGGTGCAACCACTTTAGCGAATAAATTAGCTGATGGTGCTGTGAAATTGTCAGCTATACACAATAAGAAATCAAATGTGGTAGCATTATCACAGCCAGTCAAGCAAAAATCATCTAATTTATCAAAGGTTCCTAACAACGGAACTGGAATGGCGCCATATATGATGTCTGTTGGGTTATTTGTTGGTATGATCACATTTACGACCATATTTGATTTCATGACGGTTTCTAAAAAGCCAAAAAATGGTTTCACATGGTGGGCTAATAAGCAGTTAATTAATGCGCCAGTTTTTATTGGACAAGCACTGATTATGACTGGTTTACTCTTCTTAGTGGATGGCATGGAAGCGCAGCGGCCAGCGATGACATTTGTTGTAGCCTTAGCAGCATCCTTTGGGTTCAATCAGTTTGTTGTCTTGTTTAATGTGCTAATTGGTAAACTAGGGTCAGGGATTATGCTGGTTTTGATGGTATTACAACTGAGTGCTAGTGCAGGATCTTATCCTATTGAGTTGTCAAACAGCTTTTTTGAGGCAATTCATCCATGGATGCCAATGAGTTACTCTGTCCATGCCTTCCGCGAAACAATTTCTATGGGTGGCAGTGTTGCATCAGACTTAACTGTATTGTTATCCTTAGGAGTGATATCAATGGTACTAACATGGTTTGTGTACCAAATGAAATTAAACCATAATCAGTTAACTTTTAAGCATTAATTTAAAAGCAGTCGGCAGACTGCGTACATAAAGAAATGAAGTTGGAAAAATAAATGAAAATGTCTAGTGCAGTTGAACAAAGTTTGGTTGTCTTGGTTATGTTAGCTTTGCAAAAAGATGGCTTACCTGTTAAAAGTCATGTTTTAAGTGAACACTTAGAAGTATCTGAATCGTACTTAAAAAAAACAATGCGCAAATTAGTTGTTGCAAATTTAATAAAAGCGATCGCTAGTAAGGAAGGTGGTTTCAAATTGGCTCGTAATACCAATGATATTACGTTATTGGATGTTTATGAGGCGATTGAAGGAGAAGATAGCTTTATTCATTCTACCCAATTGGCAGATCGCGTGTTTCCTGCCAAAACTGCTGTCGCTGAAGGAACAAAAGAAGTTCTATCTATTGTCTATGAAGCAGAAAAAGATTTTAAGAAACGGTTAAAACGTACATCAATTGCTGATTTGTTATTGTTTGCTAAAGAAGGAGAAGAAATTGTTGATTGGCGATGAAGTGACACGTATTGACTAAAAAAACAGTTTATTAATGCCAACCTGGCATTAATAAACTGTTTTTATATTGTGAAGTATTATATTCTATGCAACAGGTAGCGTCTCCTGTAAACTGAATTCAAAATCATCTGGAATAAGCATCCCGACATCTTTTAAAATAACATTTCCGGAAAGGTAACAACCATTCTGTTGCGTTAAACCAACCTTTGTGAAGCCGAAAGTGACTGTAGTATGAGCTTTAAGAGCAGCGCCACGTACCTCTCCCGTTGTTGCATCAATACCAGTAGGAACATCAACAGCAATAACAGGTTTATCAATGTGGTTGGCCGCTTTAATCATTTTTTGTAAGCCTTCAGGTAGAACGTTGTTCAATCCAACTCCAAATATCGCATCAATAATTAAAGTTGCCTCATTAAAGTCACTTTTTTCAGAACGAACTAAGCCATGCTTTTCAATGATTGCCAGTTGCCGTTTCACACTGTCTTTCGCACGGCTAACGTTTCCGACAAATTGTAATGAGACATTTACGCCTTGAGCGTACAAGAGACGAGCGATTGCTACGCCGTCAGCACCATTATTACCAAGACCAGCTAGTACTAACACATGACTCAAATCGAATCTACCGGCGCCGATAACATCAAGCACTGCCATTGCGGCCCGTTCAATTAATACATCCTGTGGCATACCAATAGTCTCAATCGTGTAATTATCTATTTGCTGCATTTCTGTAGCTGTAACAAGTCGCGTCATAGTTTCCATCATTTCATAAGTTATTAAATTCATTATACGGTGATTTGACAGTGTTATCAATCAAACAAGCGCAAAAATATTGAATTTGACAAATAAAAAAAATTAGAATACAATAATAACAATTTAAGAATCATAGAGGTTGCTGCTGACATTAGTCGCTTGCGGAGTGCTTACAGGCACAATGAAACAGGTTAAAGGGGATGTAGCCGAAGCATTGGTGCTGTGACACCAAGTAGCTGGGCCAATCGGTGAAAAATCGTTGGACTGTCGCGTAAGCGGGGTGCTATGTTATAGATTGCAATTAATTGGGATCCATGGCTGCTACTTGTGCGCTGTGGATTTTTTAATAGAGGAGGTATGCATTCATAGATATCTGTGAATGGGCTAACATATGGTAGAGGCAATAACACGTCCAACACGTCTTGAAGTTTCCAAGAGCGCTGTTGAACATAATATAACGACCGTTAAAAATGTATCAGGTGCAGACAAAGTCTTTTTGACCGTTAAGTCAAATGCCTATGGATTTGGTTTGATTCCTATGGCTCAAGCTGCTGTGGCAGGAGGTATTTATGGCTTAGGTGTAGCTGTTCTTGATGAAGCTATTGCACTGCGGCATGAGCGCATAACCGCACCAATTTTAATTTTAGGTATTTCACAGGTAAAGTATGTTGAACTAATGGCTGTCCAGCATATCATGGCAACTGTTGTTTCATTGGACTGGCTGGAGAAAGCAGAACATCAGTTAACTGGTGAACAGCGATTACCTGTTACACTAGGTATCGATACTGGCATGGGTAGAATTGGGTTTAGAGATCGTGAAACTTTATCGAAAGCGATACAGTTTGTTTTGGATCATGCTGATAAGTTTGAATATGTTGGACTATCGACGCACTTTGCCGAATCTGATTCATCAGATACCAGGTACTTCCAAAAGCAATTAACACGTTGGCATCAATTGACGGATGACTTGCCAAAACCAAAGTATTATCATGTTGCTAATTCGGGTGCTGCAATGTATCACGCAGAAGAGGTTCCCCATGAGGTTGTCCGCGTAGGAACGGTGCTTTATGGGATTGAGCCCTCTCGTGGTGAACTAGCAGATGGACGTAACCTGAAACCCGTCATGGCCCTTCGGAGCGAGGTGAATTTTGTTAAACGCTTACCTGCTGGTGAAGGTATTAGTTATTCACACAAATATACGACAACTCAAAACGAGTGGATAGGCACTGTTCCTATTGGTTATGGGGATGGTTGGCTACGCAAATTAATGGGGTTTAAGGTTATTATTGACGGTCAATACGCCCCTATTGTAGGGCAAGTAGCAATGGATCAGTTAATGATACGTTTGCCTCGTGAATATCCAGAAGGTACAACGGTAACCTTTATTGGTCAAGATGGAGACTTAGAGAATACAATCGAGGACGTTGCACAGTTTGCAGGTTTGGCGCCCTGGGAAATCACAACAGGACTACAAGATAGAATACATCGTATTTTAGTAGATTAGGAGAAGATAATGACTAGAGAATATAGTGTTGCCATTCTTGGCGCAACAGGTGCTGTGGGCACACGACTTATTGAACAATTAGAGCAATCAACGATTCCCGTGAAGAATATAAAATTGCTTGCTTCGTCACGTTCAGCAGGTAAGACACTTCAATTTAAAGGTACAGACGTGGTTGTTGAGGAAGCAACTCCAGAAAGTTTTGATGGGGTTGATTTAGTTTTGGCTAGCGGTGGTGGTTCAGTTTCAGCACGATTTGCACCCGAAGCTGTGAAACGCGGCGCTGTGGTTGTTGATAATTCAAGCCAATGGCGAATGAATGATGATGTCCCGTTAATTGTTCCTGAAGTTAATGAAGCAGATTTGAAACAACACCAAGGAATTATTGCCAACCCTAACTGTTCAACGATTCAAATGGTTGTTGCTCTAGCGCCCATTAAAGCTAAATATGGTTTGACACGTGTTATCGTGTCAACTTATCAAGCTGCTTCTGGTGCGGGACAATCTGCATGGCAAGAGCTAGTTTCAGAAACTGATGCCCACAATGCTGGTAAAGAAATGCATGCTGAGATTTTGCCGGTTAAAAGTGCTAAGCATCATTATCCCCTAGCTTATAATTTACTGCCACAAATAGATGTTTTTGAAGAAGACGGTTACACTCATGAAGAATGGAAGATGATTCATGAGACTAAAAAAATTATGTTCGGTGATAAAAATTCTAAAGCAGTTAAAGTGACAGCAACAGCGGTCCGGGTACCTGTTCCTATTGGTCATGGCGAGACTGTTTATTTTGAAACGGATGCCGGATCAGGAGCGACAGCCGCTGATATTCAAGCGATTCTGAGTGAAGCCCCAGGTGTTGTTTTGGAAGACAATCCAAAGGAACAGTTGTACCCACAGCCAATTAATGCCGAAGGAAAACGCGAAACATTCGTCGGCCGTGTGCGTCCCGATTTGGAAAATGATGATAGTTTCCATATGTGGGTTGTCTCAGATAACCTGCTTAAAGGTGCTGCTTGGAATACAGTGCAAATTGCAGAACGTCTTGTTGACTTAGACTTGGTCAGAGTCCCAGAAGACGCAGCAAATAAGTTTATCACAGCATAAATTTTTTTAAGAGCGTTCAGCGCTCTTTTTATATCTCAAAAAGCGGTGGCACAACTGTGTGTAAAAGCAACGTGTTACAATAGCTTTATGATAGCAATTCTAACAATTTTAACTTTAGCTATAAGTATGTTTTCTTGGCTACTTTGGCATCAAATCAGGATTAACCCAGCAAGTTTACGACTGGGATTTTATGTATTGATTATTGTGATTTTTTTATTTATTGGTCTGCAGGTGATTCAGTTTCCAAGTATATCAGTTGTTCATATAATTAATGAAGCTAAGCTGTTCGTTAAATGGGGGAATATTGCGGGTCTGTTTTTGGTGATTACACTGGCCTATCACAGTTTTCAAAGTTGGCGTAAATGGCAACATAGCCTGCATCAGTTAGTTTTCCCACTAGTGTTGCTTGTGTATGCTATTGCTGATATTGGCATTTGGCTTCTGAATGATGGGTTTTCAATATCTTTAAAACCCATTCTCGTTGTTATCCCATGGTTGTCACTGTACGTTCTTTGGCAATTTTTACAGTTTATTAGCAGTAGTATCTTGTATGGATTGGTGGTTAAACGACCAATCCATGGTCCGATTGTTGTCTTAGGCGGTGGGTTAGTTGATGGACAATATGTTGGTCGAATTGTTGGTAATCGTATTCAGGCAGCTGTTAAAGATGCAACCAAAATGTCAGAGTATCCAACTATCATTTTTTCGGGTGGTCAAGGGAAAGATGAATTAGTTTCTGAGGCAGAAGCTATGAGAGACTTTGCTGTAAAAAGACTAAATGTTCCCTGTGAAAAGACAATATTGGAAGAACATTCTAGAAATACATATGAAAATTTGAGGAATAGTGCTAAATTAACTAACAGTTCATTCACATTTTATACAAGCGAGTATCATGTTTTTCGTGGTGTTTTACTCGCGAAAAAACAAGGAGTTAATGCGCAAGGCCGAGGAGGGTACACGCAGTTTCCGTACCGTGGTATAGCGTTTTTGCGAGAATTTGCTGGCGTGATGAACTTAAATCCAAAACAGCACATTATATATGGTACTGTGTGGTTTGTTAGCAGTGCGATGGTAATTTTAATTAATTTTATATGAATAAAATATAAAAAATCTTTTTAAATATGGTATATTATTTAGATAGATTTAATGAATTATGGAGATTTATACAGTCTGGGAGAATCTTATGACTATTTTTGGCAAATTAATGTGGTTCTTTAAAGAGCACAAACGACTATATATGTTGGGGCTCACTTTTTTGTTTCTGACAGAAGTATCACAAATGGTGTCCCCAGCGTTAATCGGTCGTTTCACTGATGTGATAGTATCCCGACAAATGACGATGCATCAGCTATTTTTCTATGCTGGTGGTATTTTGCTTTTTTCTGTGTTGATGTACATATTTCGTTATACGTGGATTACACATATTTTCCAAGGTTCGGCACTATTAGAAAAAACATTGCGGCAACAATTGTTTGATCACTATTTGAAAATGGATACTACATTTTATCAGCGTCGACGTACGGGAGATTTAATGGCACATGCGACGAACGATTTGTCAGCAGTGCAGAGGGTGGCATCTGGTGGCGTACTGATGCTAGTTGATTCGATTGTTATTATTATTTTTACGGTTATTTCAATGACCCTTGTGGTTGATTGGCGTTTGACGTTGATTGGTGTTTTACCTTTACCATTATTGGCGGCCGGGGTTTGGTATTTATCACCTAAAATGCGACGTGCATTCACATCATCTCAAGAAGCCTTTTCACGATTATCAAACAAGTCTCAAGAATCGATAGCTGGAATTAAAGCTATTAAAACATTGGGGCAAGAAAAACAAGATGTTGATGCTTTTGATGAGGAAATACAAAAGACGATTCAGATCAATAAAAAGGTAGCCGCCATTGACTCCTTGTTTGGACCAATGGCTACGCTGGTGATGACAATTAGTTATGTTGTGATGATTACTTATGGTGGGTCGTTGGTATTGAATGATTCAATTTCAATCGGGCAGCTTGTCTCATTTTCAACTTATTTAGGGTTACTTGTATGGCCGATGTTTGGTTTAGGGCAGTTGTTTAACGTATTGGAACGTGGTAATGCTTCATATATGCGTGTCCAAGAAATTTTATCTGAAAAATCATCAATTATTGAAGATGAGCAGGGCTACGATAGCATATCAGATGGTGATGTTGCTATTCGGATTGATCAGTTTAAATATCCAGATGATCAATCGGAAGTTTTGAAAGATATTTCATTGAATATTCGTGCTGGCGAAACTGTCGGTATTGTTGGGCGTGTTGGTGCTGGTAAAACAACCTTAATCAAGCTGTTGCTGCGCCAGTTTGATGGTTATACTGGTCAAATTAGTTTTGCTGGTAAAAACATTAAAGATTATAAATTAAGTGTGTATCACAGAGCGATTGGCTATGTTGCGCAGGAAAATTTTTTGTTTTCAACAACAGTGAGAGATAATATCCGGTTTGCTGATGTCAATAAATCACAAGAGGAAGTGGAAAGTGCTGCTAAAATGGCGGCCTTACATGAAGATATCCTGAACTTTCCGGAGGGATACGATACACAAGTTGGCGAACATGGTGTAAGTTTATCGGGCGGTCAGAAGCAGCGATTGGCTATAGCTCGTGCCTTAATTATCGATCCAGAAATTTTAATTTTAGATGATGCTTTGTCGGCCGTCGACGCACGGACGGAAAAACAAATATTGCATACTTTAAAAACTACCCGGCAAGAGAAAACAACGGTTATTGTTGCTCACAGAATTAGTTCCGTGATGAATGCTAATGAAATTGTAGTCTTTGACCACGGTGAAATTGCTGAACGTGGTCGACATGAAGAACTGATTGCGCAACAAGGATGGTATGCCCAAATGTATGAGCAACAACAATTAGCAACAACGTTTCAACAAAACTTAGAGGGAAAGGGGGATGATGATGACAGAAAAAAATAATTCTGTTTGGGCAAAAAATATTCCTGTTAGAGAACAACTGCATGTTATTTGGACGTTGATTAAAATGGCAAAACCGTTTCGGTCAATGTTTATCGTGGCACTTGTAATTGGCGCGGCTTTTGCGCTATTACAAGCTGCTGCACCACGAGTCATTGCTTACTATATGACGACTTATTTGCATCAAACAAGCAGTGTTCCGCTGAGAATTACGATTAGTTTTGCTGTTTTTGTGGCAGTTATTCGCGTGTTGCAAGCTGTGACAGATGCTTTGAATGCCTACTATTTCACTGTGGCTGGTGAATATGCTTTAGAAGATATGCGATTACGCGTATTTCAAAAGTTACACACATTGGGTATGAAATTTTTCGATGAAATGCCTGCGGGTTCACTGGTAACACGGGTTAATAATGATACGGCATCGTTGACAGATTTTTGGCGATTCTTTATGCAACTTACCTTTGCTGTGATGAGTATGATTGGTGCCTATATTGGCATGTGGACAATTGATGTGCATGCAACCCTCCTTATGATGATTGTTGTACCATTCATTGTGGCTAGTATTATCATTTATCAACGCTTTTCATCACGACTATTTCGCCATATGCGCGAACGTTTGTCGGCATTGAATGCTAAAATTGCTGAAAGTGTCACCGGAATTGATATCATTCAAGAATTTTATCAAGAGGATCGCTTTAAAAAAGAATTCAGCAAAATTAATGGTGAGTACTTTAATGCTCGTTTTAAAATGATCAAGGCTGACGCACTGTTATTAGAACCTATGATTGACATGTTGTTAGGTGGTGCGACGGTTTTAGTTTTATGGTATTTTGGTGAACTTTCCATACAAACAGTTGTCTCAGCAGGTGCTATTTATGCATTTACTACTTATTTAAACAATATTTTTGGCCCCTTGGAAAGTATTATGAATTTATTCAGTCCTTTCCAAGAAGGTTTAGTATCAGGATATCGCATCCTTGGCATCCTCGGTAACGACACTTATGCTCCGGCGCAAAACCCGAATGCTAAGGGAGACATCACTGATGGAAAAATTGAATTTAAGCATGTTAATTTTAGCTATGATGGTCGTCATCCAATCCTAAAAGATTTAACATTTACTGCAAACCCGGGTGATACGGTTGCCTTGGTAGGACATACTGGTTCTGGAAAAAGTTCTACCATTAATACATTAATGCGTTTTTATGACTTTCAATCAGGTGAAATTTTGATTGATGGTCAGGATATTCGTGATATTGCGATGGACAAATTACGCAGCAAAATGGGACTAGTGTTACAAGACCCATTCATGTTCTATGGCGATATTGCGTTTAACATTCGTATGTACAATGACAGTCTTACGGATGAACAAATTAAATTAGCAGCTGAATTTGTGGGTGCCGACGATTTCATAGAAAATTTGGACGGCGGATATCAAGCTAAAGTACAAGAAGGAGGAAGCAGTTTTTCTGCTGGTGAGAAACAACTGATCAGTTTCGCACGCACAATTGTAGCTAATCCTAAAATATTAATATTGGATGAAGCTACTGCGAACGTGGACACGGAAACAGAAGCAAAAATTCAGAACTCACTGGTTAAAATGCGTCAAGATCGAACCACGATCGCAATTGCCCACAGACTTTCTACTATTAAAGATGCTAATTTAATTTTGGTGCTGGATCAAGGAGAGGTCGTTGAACGTGGAACCCATGATGAACTGCTTGCAGCACGTGGAAGGTATTATGACCTTTATCGATTGCAAGGCGCACAAAGTGGGATAGCGGTATAAGTCAAATATCACAGTGAATGGCTATAACTTCTTGTTATAAAACCTCACATACAGCTTTGACTAAACAGACTAAGTATGCGTAAAATGGTAATTAGAAGAGACTAGTTTTAGATTTTATGTTAGGCTAGTTTTTGCTACCGTGTGCACTGCGGTGTACACGCTCAGAAAAAGGAGAATTAAGTCATGTCAATGATTGAATTTAAAAACGTCGAGAAATATTATGGGAAGTTTCATGCTTTGAAGAACATTAATTTAAAAATTGATGAAGGTGAGACTGTTGTTCTTATCGGTCCTTCAGGGTCTGGAAAGTCAACTTTGATTCGTGCAATTAATGGACTAGAAGAAATACAAGAAGGTAAGCTTCTGGTCAATGGATTTGATTTACATGATCCTAAAACCGATATCAATCGTATCCGTAAAAACGTTGGCATGGTTTTTCAGCACTTTAATTTGTACAATAATAAATCAACATTGGAAAACGTGATGCTTGCACCACGTCTAGTTTTGAAGCGTAGTGAAGACGAAAATAAGTCTACAGCAATGGCTTTGTTGGATAAAGTTGGTTTGGCAGATAAGGCAGCTAATATGCCGTCTGAATTATCAGGTGGTCAAAAGCAACGTGCAGCTATTGCTCGTTCACTAGCGATGCAACCTAAAGCCTTGTTGTTCGATGAACCAACATCAGCTTTGGATCCTGAAATGGTTGGGGATGTGTTGGATGTTATGCGTGATATTGCTAAGGACTCATCGATGACAATGCTTGTTGTTACCCATGAAATGAGTTTTGCTAAGGCTGTGGCTGATCGTGTTATCTTTATGGCTGACGGTGAAATTCTTGAAGATAGTACAACCGAAGAATTCTTTAATAATCCTAGAGAACCACGTGCTCAACAGTTCTTGAGCCAAGTTGATCACAAATAAAATTTAGATTTGGAGGAAACGCGTTTTTGGAAGTTTCAGTATCTTATGATATGAAATATTTGAAAATAAAAGCCATTAACGCTCTGTTACTATGGAAAAAGCTAAAAAAAGACAGTTTGGTATCATTGCCACAATCGTTTTAGCTGCTGTTATTGTCCTCGGTTTATTGTGGGCAACTACTGCTGCTAAGAAAAATGAAGAGCATCAAGATACATTACAACGTGTTGAAAAATTAGGGCGAATTATTTGGGGTGTGAAATCTGACACCAAATTATTTGGTTTAATGGACACAAAGACTGGTGTTTCTAAAGGGTTCGACGTTGATATTGCTAAAGCATTAACAGTTCAGATATCAAAGCAAACCGGTGTTCCAATGTCTGCGGAATTTGTGCCAGTGTCTTCATCTTCAAAAATACAATTATTGAAGAATACTAATATTGATGGTACGGTATCAACAATGACAATCACACCTGAACGTGAAAAAATTATTGACTTTACGAATCAATATTTTGATGCCGGACAATCAATTCTGGTTAAAAAAGACTCAGGCATTAAGTCAATTAAAGATATGAACGATTCAAAGTATAAAATCATCGTTGTTGTTGGGACTACGGCTGCCGAAGAAACAAAGAAATTTGCACCAAAGGCCAAGTTGCTAGCTGTTCAGGATTATGCCACAGGTATGCAAGCCCTTAAGGCCGGCCAAGGTCAGGCAATGTCAACTGATAATGCGATTTTGTATGGATTTGCTACAGAAAACCCCGATTATCAAATTGTGGGCGGTACTTTTACCCACGGACCTTATGGTATTGCTTTTGATAATAATCAAGGGCCAATGGTTAGAGAGACGAACAAAGCGCTTGCAACAATTAAGAAAAATGGTACCTATAATAAATTAATTAAGAAGTGGTTCAGCGATGTGCCAGGACTTGATTGGCATGAATTGGAGGCGAAATAATGACGTTATTACAAAATAATTTCCCAACGTTCTTGCAAGGATTCGGATATACTTTACTATCAAGTATTATTGCGCTAATCATTTCTATGATTTTGGGCACGTTCTTTGCTATTTTACAAATTTTGCCACAAAAATGGGCGCAAAAAATTGGTAATGTATATGTGCAAGTATTTCGTAACATTCCATTATTGATTATCACCTTCTTCTTCTTCCTAGTTGTTGCTAAGGTTATCCCAATGAACGGGTTTGCAGCTGGAACCATCGCATTATCATTATATACATCAGCTTTTATTGCTGAAACTGTTCGTGCCGGTATCCTTTCCGTTGATAATGGACAAATGGAAGGGGCGCGTGCTAATGGATTATCGTTTAATCAAAGTATGCGGTACATTGTACTGCCCCAAGCCTTTAAAATAGCACTACCATCACTTGGAAACCAATTCATTAATTTGGTTAAAAATTCATCAATTCTAGCCTTTGTTGGTGGATTGGATTTGATGTATCAAGGAAATATGGTTGCAGCTACTACGTTTGACACTTTTAGCACGTATATCATTGTGGCACTTTTCTATTTGGTAATTACGCTGCCATTGAGCTACTACATGCAAAATCTCGAACGTAAACTAAAGCACGCAGCATAAGGAGGACAATATGGTTACATTAGGAATTTTTGACGCCTTTACACCGCAAAACGTCCAATATTTGTTGGGTGGATTAGGCATTACAGTTGGTGTATCAATTATCTCGGTTATTCTAAGTTTTATTGCTGGATCAATCATTGGAATTGTTCAATTTGAACGTATCCCATATTTTTCTAAGTTTGTCGGTACAATTAATAATATTATTCGTAATTTACCGTTACTATTAATTATTTTCTTCGTTTATTTTGCTTTACCAAAGCTAGGCATTCATTTACCTATCTTTTGGGCAACTGTTGTTGCGATGAGTACTTTTGAATCTTCCATGCTCGCTGAAATTGTGCGTGGCGGACTAGAATCAATTGATGAAGGACAGTTTGAAGGTGCACGTGCTAATGGACTAACAAATATCCAGACAATGATCTACATTGTCCTGCCCCAAGCATATAAGAAAATGATTCCACCAATCATTTCACAGTTGATATCATTGGTTAAGGACACAAGTCTTGCTATGGGTATTGTCTTAGCCGAGATGACTTATCGTGGTCAGATTATTTATGCACAAAACTCTACTTATATCATTCCGGTTCTGATTGCGATTACGTTAGTATACTTCTTGTTGAATTATGGCCTATCGTTAATTGCCAAGTGGTTTGATCGTCGCTTAGCCTAAGTACAACTTATAATTTTTAATAAAAGCATGGTTTTCTTTAAAAGAAATGGGTTTCACACGAAATATGAAGCGTTTAATATATTTCTTTTGTGAAGTAAGAAAACGATGCTTTTTTTATTTTTATTCTAAGCATGCTATAGTTTTGCTGTTGCAATGATTAAAAATTTTGTGACGAATGAGGTGTTTTTTAGCACAAAAAAACTTATTAATAGTATAATTTTGTTAGTATTCCTGACATTTTAACGAAATGCAACAAAATATTAAAATCTAATATAAATGAGTTGCAAATGAGAAATTAACATGGTAAACTAAAAAACATCAACATATTAAGTATATCGGGAGGATATATCTTCATGGATACATGGAAAAAATGGGCGATCGGTGCAGCCGTTGTGGTTGTTGCTGGCGCTGGAACGCGTGCTGCCGGTCTCTGGGGTGGTTCGAACGGATCATCAAGTGATACACTCAAGTTTTCTTTTCCGACAGAAATTCAAACTTTAGATATTTCAAAAAATACGGATACTTACTCAGGAACAGTTATTGGTAACACTGGATCTAACTTGCTCCGTGTCAATGCCAAAGGAAAGACTGTTCCAGAATTGGCTAAGTCAGTTAAGGTATCGAAAGATGGATTGACTTATACTGCTACATTGCGCAATGGATTGAAGTGGTCAGATGGATCAAAGCTAACTGCTAAAGATTTCGTTTATTCATGGCAACGTATCGTTAACCCTAAAACAGCTTCGCAATATGCTTACTTGACATCCGGTGTTAAGAACGCGGATGATATTGTTGCAGGCAAGACAAAGGTTAGCGAGTTGGGTGTAACTTCTAAAGGGAATGTGATTACATTTAAATTAGAACGACCAATTCCGCAGTTTAAGTATTTACTGACTTTTGCTAGCTTTATGCCACAGAAGCAAAGCTTTGTTGAAAAACAAGGTAAAAAATATGGTACAACTTCAGCTAAGCAACTGTATTCTGGTCCTTATAAGTTTGAAGGTTGGAATGGAACTAATAATAATTTCAAACTTGTTAAAAACGATAATTATTGGGATGCAAAGAGCGTTAAGACAAAGGAAATTGACTATTCCGTTGTTAAGAAGACAGAGACAGCTGTTCAATTATATAAGCAAGGTAAGCTTGACCGTGCGTCAATTTCAACACCAGAATTATATGCTGCTAACAAGAACAATAAAGATAAGGTAAAGGCTCCTGAAGCAACAACAGCCTATATTGAGTATAATCAAACTGGTAAAAATAAGTTCCTAGCAAATACAAAAATTCGTCAAGCTTTGAACTTGGCAACAAACCGTAAAGAACTAGTAGAACAAGTAACTTCTGGCCTATCAACTGCAGCAACTGGTTTAGCACCTCAAGGATTAGCTAAGACGGCTTCTGGCGAAGATTTGGCAAAGTACGTTGCTCCTGGTTACAAGTATGACACTAAAGAAGCGGCTAAATTGTTTGCTGAAGGTTTGAAAGAAGTCGGTGAATCAAGCATGACATTGACAATTACTTCTGATGCTGACAGCGCCAGTGCAAAAACTACTTTGGATTACTTGCAAGGCTCATTACAAAAGGCTTTGCCAGGCTTGAAGGTTGAAGAAAAGTTTGTGCCATTCAAGCAACGTTTATCTGATTCAGAAACGCAAAACTTTGATGCGGTTGTTTCATTTTGGGGCGGCGATTATCCTGAAGGCTCAACTTTCTATGATCTGTTCAAAGATGGTTCTTCATATAACAACGGTCAGTTCAAGAATGCTGCGTACACAAAGGCAGTTAACAGAGCAGAAACTACAAATGCTTTGAATGATTCTGCTCGTGATGCGGACTATAAGGAAGCTGAATCAGCTTTGTATAAGCAAGCTAACTTTAATCCACTTTACTTCCGTTCAGGCTATTCATTGGCTCGTCCAAATGTTAAGGGTGTAATTATTAACACAACAGGACTAAATATCGATCTAAAATACGCTTACCGTAAGTAAGAAATTTATGATAGAATTAAACTACATTTAATCAAAATGAGAATTGACGTATGTCAATTCTTATTTATTAGGAAGACAAGACTATGGTGAAATATATTTTAAAGCGATTGGCGCTTCTGATTTTCACGTTATTCTTGGTGATTACTGCTACGTTTTTCTTGATGCAAGTTATGCCAGGAACACCGTTCAATAATCCTAAATTAACGCCGCAAATGATTGCCCAATTAAACAAAGCATACGGATTGGATTTGCCTTTATGGCAACAATACCTGAATTATTTGGTAAATGCCTTTCGTGGTGATTTTGGAACATCCTTCCAATATCAAAATCAAAGTGTCAGCATGTTAATCGGACAACGGTTACCAATCTCAGCCCAGCTGGGTGCCCAAGCACTGGTTATCGGTGTTGTTGCTGGTCTGCTAATGGGTGCAGTATCAGCTCGAAATAAAAATAATAAAATTGATGGCACATTAGGTGTGGTATCAACACTAGGAATTTCGGTTCCAAGTTTTATTTTAGGAATTATTTTCCTATATTTATTTGGATTTAAGTGGCCGCTATTTCCAGTCTCTGGTTGGGGGGGATTCATTTTCTCAGTCAGTTTTGCCAACCTTAGCATTAGCTGTTACACCGGCCGCCGTTGTGACGCGCTTTGTCCGTTCAGAAATGATTGAGGCTTTAGGATCAGACTATGTACAGTTGGCACGTGCTAAAGGTCTTAGTGAAAAAGAAATTGTCAATAAACATGCTTATCGTAATTCAATGATTCCAGTTTTGACATTAGTTGGACCGATGGCTGCTGGTTTGTTAACCGGATCAACACTGATCGAAAATATTTTCTCAATTCCAGGCATTGGGCAACAATTCGTCTCATCTATTCCTACAAAAGATTTTCCAGTTATCATGGGTACAACAATTGTTTATGCTGTGATGTTGATGGTAATGATTCTGATTACGGACATTTTGACGGCAATTGTTGATCCACGTGTTCGTTTGCAATAAGGAGGCTCATGATGGCTGCAAATACTGAAGATTTTGTCATCGTTGGCGCACAAAGCTCTGATGCCAACGAACATATTTCCAAGCCAGCACTGTCATTTTGGCAGGATGCTTGGCGTCGTCTGAAATTAAATAAATTAGCGGTTGTATCAATGTGGTTTTTGGTATTTATCCTTGGATTTGCCATTATATCGAATGTTTTTGTGAAGCAAAGTGACGCAAACTCGTTTGATTCTGACAATGTCGGTAAATATAAAAATTTACCACCAAAGTCTGGACTACCAATTCCTGGCTGGAACGGTAAAATAAAATCACCAGGATCAACAGAAGCGACCGATTCATATAGTGATAATAATGTGAAGCAAAACTTTTTGTTTGGTACTGATAACATTGGCCGTTCACTAGGAAAACGTGTTATTGTCGGTATGCGCATTTCTCTATTAGTTGCAATCTCGGCAACAGTCATTGATTTAGTTATTGGTGTGACCTATGGCGTCATTTCTGGATGGAAAGGCGGTTGGGTCGATGTTGTCATGCAACGAATCATTGAAATTCTCTCATCTGTTCCAAACCTAATTGTTGTTACAATGTTTGGTTTGTTACTTGGTAATGGTGTTACATCGATTATAATCGCGATTGCCATTACTGGTTGGTTGAGTATGGCTCGTCAAGTTCGTAATATGACACTTTCTTTGAAAGAACGTGACTATATATTAGCCGCAAAATCATTGGGTGAGAGTTCAACAAAAATTGCTATCAAACATTTGATACCAAATATGGCTGGTACAATTATTGTTCAAATTATGATGACAGTGCCAAGTGCCATTATGTTTGAAGCAATATTATCAGCGATTAACTTGGGTGTTAAACCACCAACAGCATCATTGGGATCACTGATTTCTGATGCACAAAGTATGTTGCAATTCTATCCTTATCAAGTTTTGATTCCTTCCGGTATGTTGGTGTTAATTTCGTTGGCGTTCATTCTATTGGGTGACGGACTTCGTGATGCTTTCGACCCACGTGCGAGTGAAGATTAAGAGGTACATGTATAATGAGTAATCCAATTTTAAAAGTTGAAAATTTACACGTCAACTTCAATACTTATGCTGGTACCGTGCAGGCGATTCGTGATGTTTCATTTGATTTAAATGAAGGTGAAACATTAGCAATTGTTGGTGAGTCTGGATCAGGAAAATCAGTAACAACAAAAACTTTAATGGGACTAAATGCTAAGAATGCCATCATTCCTGATAATAGTCGATTGATATTTAAGGACAAAAACTTATTAGAGTTGAAAGAAGAAGAGTGGCAACACGTTCGTGGTAACGAAATTGCTATGATTTTTCAGGATCCAATGACGAGTTTGGATCCAACAATGAAAATTGGTCATCAAATTGCTGAACCATTGGTTAAGCATCGTGGCATGAAAGAAAAAGAGGCTCTGGCTCGTGCGCTAGAATTGATGAAAGGTGTTGGTATTCCTGATGCCGAAGAACACATCAATGACTATCCACATCAATGGTCAGGTGGAATGAGACAACGTGCGGTTATTGCAATTGCTTTGGCAGCTGATCCTGAAATATTGATCGCAGATGAACCAACAACTGCCTTAGATGTAACCATTCAAGCGCAAATTTTGAACTTGATGAAAGAACTACAGAAAGAATCAAATTCATCCATTATTTTCATCACTCATGATTTAGGTGTTGTTGCTGGCATGGCCAATCGAGTGGCTGTTATGTATGCTGGTAAAATTGTTGAGTATGGCACTGTTGATGAAATTTTCTTCAATCCACAACATCCATATACATGGGGATTGTTGAATTCAATGCCAACAACAGATACTGAAGAAGGATCGCTGCAAGCCATTCCAGGAACACCACCTGATTTGTTGGAACCTCCTGTTGGGGATGCCTTTGCGGCACGTAATCAATACGCATTAGCAATTGATAGTCGTGAGGAACCACCATTTTTCAAAGTTAGTGAGACACACTATGCGGCCACTTGGTTGTTGGATGAACGTGCGCCTAAGGTTACCCCACCAAGACAAATTTTGAATCGTTGGGCCCATTGGCAAGAATTACAAGGGCAGGAGGCTTAATCATGACCGAAGAAGCACCAAAGAAATTGGTTGAGTTGAAAGATTTACAGTTGTATTTTAACAAAGGTAAATCGAATGAAGTTCGTGCTATTGACCATGTCAGTTTTGATATTTATGAAGGTGAAGTATTTGGCCTTGTTGGTGAATCTGGATCTGGTAAAACAACAATTGGTCGTACAATTTTAAAATTATATGAACCAACGGCTGGTTCAATTACATTTGATGGGGAAGATGTCACTAAGTTAAAAGGAAAGCATCTTTCTGAATTTCGTAAGGATTCACAAATGATTTTCCAAGATCCTCAAGCTAGTTTGAATGGACGTATGAAAGTGCGCGACATTATTGCTGAAGGTATCGACGTGAACCATTTAGCGAAGTCCAAAGAAGAGCGTAATGCTAAGGTTCAAGAGTTGTTGGACTTAGTTGGTTTAAACAAAGATCATGCTTCTCGTTATCCACATGAATTCTCCGGTGGACAACGTCAGCGTATTGGAATTGCGCGTGCACTTGCGGTCGATCCTAAGTTCATTATTGCTGATGAACCGATATCGGCGTTGGATGTTTCGATTCAAGCGCAGGTTGTTAATTTGATGAAAGAATTACAAAAGAAACATTCATTAACTTACTTGTTCATTGCTCACGATTTGTCGATGGTAAAATATATTTCAGATCGTATTGGTGTCATGCATTGGGGAAAGCTGCTTGAGATTGGAACGGCAGACGCCGTATATAATCACCCCTTGCATCCATACACGAAAAGTCTATTATCGGCTATTCCGGTACCGGATCCGGAAGTTGAGAATAATCGCCAACATATTGATTACGATTCTAGTGTTGAAACAGACGGCAAAGAACGTACAATGTTGGAAGTTAATCCAGGGCACTTTGTTTTGGCAACTGAAGAAGAAGCCGCAACTTATAAAGTACAACAGAAGTAATATAAAAATCGAACATGCAATATTGTTCGATTTTTATATTTTAATGAAACTAGTATATAATGTTTGTTAACAAATTGAGTGTATTAAATGAGAAGGAGTGATTTAATGGTTCGAATCCAAGATGATTTTTATGAGGCAATAAATGGAGAATGGGAAAAAAAGGCGGTAATTCCATCTGATAAACCTCGCACTGGTGGGTTTAGTGATTTAGCCGATGATATTGAGCAGTGGCTACTAAAAACGACATCTGGCTGGCAAAAAGGGCAAGATTTACCTGATGACGATATTTTGAATAACTTTGTGAAATATCATCGATTGGCATCTGATTTTGCAACACGTGACGAGCTTGGTTCGTCTCCAATACGACCATTTTTGAAGCAATACCAATCCTTTTCGTCTTTTGCTGACTTTGCTTCACACATCGCTGATTTAGAAAAAGCGGGATTACCAAATGCGTTTCCGTTTGGTGTGGAACCTGATTTCAAGGACGCACGTACCAACGTTTTGTGGGCGGGTGGTCTAGATATTCTTTTGCCAGACACAACATACTATGCTAAAGATCATCCACAGGCAAAGGTGTTACTTGCTAAGTTTCGTGAAGAACAAGAGGATTTGTTGCCAAAATTTGGCTTTTCAGAAAGTGAAACTAATGATTTGATTGACAAATATCTTGCATTTGATGCACGGGTTGCGACCGTGGTATTGAGTCAAGAAGAGGGGCACGAGTATGCAAAGCTATACCACCCATATGAGTGGGAAAAGTTTGTCCAATTATCACCGGCGTTACCCTTAAACGATATTTTAAATGAATTGGTTGGTCAGATACCGGATATGGTTGTGGTTCCAGAAGAACGTTTTTGGCAAGCGGCTGATCAATTTTATTCAGAAGAAGCATGGCCATTATTAAAAGCATACCTGCTTGTGGCATTGGTTAATCAATTTACACCATATCTATCGGACGAAATTCGCATCTTGGGAGGAGTCTATCAACGAGCATTAAGTGGTCTTCCTGAAGCGATGAGTCAAGAAAAATCAGCCTTTTATCTTGCATCACGCCCGTTTAACCAAGCAATTGGCTTATATTATGCATCAGAGAAATTTTCTCCTGAAGCCAAAGCTGATGTTGAAGAAAAAGTTGCTTCAATGATTGATGTTTATAAGAATCGGTTGCAGTCGGTACAGTGGCTAAACACAGAAACGCGCAAGAAGGCAGTTACTAAGTTAAATACCATTGTGCCACACATCGGCTATCCAGAAAAGTTACCAGAACGCTTGAAGAAAAAAGTAGTTTCTAGCGATGCAACGTTGTTTGAAACAGCTTTGAAATTTCGAAAGATAGAAATTGCTTATGCTTGGAGCAAGTGGCATCAACCAGTCGATCGTAGCGAATGGCACATGCCGGCTCATTTGGTTAACGCGTATTATGATCCACAGCAAAATCAGATTGTTTTTCCGGCGGCTATTTTGCAAGAACCATTTTATAACTTGGCACAATCATCTTCGGCCAATTATGGTGGCATTGGCGCAGTGATTGCTCATGAAATTTCTCATGCATTTGATACCAATGGTGCTTCATTTGATGAATTTGGTAGTCTGAATAACTGGTGGACAGACAAGGACTATGAGTCATTCAAAGTAAGGACGGATCAAATTGTTGCGCAATTTGATGGTTTAGACTCATACGGTGCAAAAGTCAATGGTCACCTAACTGTTTCCGAAAACGTAGCAGACTTAGGTGGTTTAGCAGCCGCACTAGAAGCAGCTAAACGTGATGATGACTTCTCTGCAACTGAATTCTTTGAAAATTGGGCTGCCATTTGGCGAATGAAAGCACGACCAGAATATATGAAGTTACTAGCCGCATCAGATCCTCACGGTCCTGCTAAATTGCGGGTCAATATACAAGTGAAAAATTTTGATGACTTCTTTGCGACATTTAACGTGAAGCAAGGAGATAACATGTGGCTTGATCCCCAAGAACGTGTACAAATTTGGTGAATTTATTTTTAAATATATGTTACAGTTAAAAAGCGCAAAATGGGCGCTTTTTTTTGATACAATAAAAAAGACTAATTTTGAAGTGAGAGAAATATGTTTCCTGAAAATTTCATACTGTATAGTATACAAATACTACTTGTTGTTGTGATGATAGCAATGATTATAGTTGTTATCAGATCTTATCTGCTCCATAGACAACCCATTTTTAAGCGATTTGGTTTAGGCATGTTGATTGGATTTATAACAGATTTTGGAGATACACTGGGTATTGGTTCATTTGCAACAACAACCGCGGCATTCCAGATGACACATTATATAGATGATGATCGCAAATTACCGGGAACCTTGAACGCGGTTCATGCGATACCAGTAATGTTTCAAGCTTTATTTTTTATTACGGCTGTTAAAGTTGAATTGACAACGTTATTACCTATGACAACAGCTGCAGTGATTGGGGCTTACGCCGGGACCCATGTCACAAAAAAATGGCACGCACCTACGGTACAACGTGTGATGGCTGTAGCGTTATTAATTGCTGTTATTATCATGGTAGTACGTATGATTACTACCCCAGGAAGTAATAATTCAATGGGTGTGCATGGGTTACATGGCTGGTGGTTGATTTTGGGAATTGTTTTCAACTTTGGTATTGGTGTGTTGATGACTATGGGTTTGGGTAATTATGCGCCAGAATTAATATTCTTCTCTTTGATGGGTGTTAATCCCGCTGTTGCTTTCCCTGTAATGATGTTAGATGCAGCATTGATTATGCCTACGACAGCTTTAAATGTAATCAAAATGGATCGGGTATCATGGCGAGGGTTTGCTGGAGTAGCTATAGGTGGTGTTCTAGGTGTGATTGTTGCGGCTAAGTTCTTTACTAGTATGAATGTCGATTTATTAAACAAGTTAATTGTTATTGTAGCTTTGTGGACAATTTTTGGGTTGGTTCGTGATTCTATGAAGAAGAATGTTTAAAAAAATTATGAAAAAGTATTGTCAACGGCCTGATTTTCTGGTATTATAATATAGTTGTTTGAGATATGGGAGTGTAGCGAAGTCTGGCTAAACGCGACGGACTGTAACTCCGTTCCTTCGGGTTCGTAGGTTCGAATCCTACCGCTCCCATTGCCGATAAAAGCTAACGGCAAAATAAATTAGCTATTGCCCCTTCGCCAAGTGGTAAGGCATCGGTTTTTGGTACCGACATGCGCTGGTTCGAATCCAGCAGGGGCAACTAATATAAAAAGGAACTTGGGAGAGTTCCTTTTTTTGTATATAATTATCCATAACAGATAAAATGTGAGGCGATAATTATGAACTTTTTTGTGAATAAGGCAATTGGAGAAAGTAATAGTGGCGTTGAACACGCACAGTTTTATCGTGCGCACTGTTTTCGTGAAAAAAAGATTGAATTTAAATTTATCTTCACTGACTTATTGCCACAATTACACCATCATATGCAATTGTGGTCCCTACCAGAAAATGAAGTTATCGGATTATATGATTTGTTGTTAAGTGATGATCCAGATCGATACGCCAAAACTGGTTTAACGGAAATTAATGAATATTCCACTAACTCTTTGTGGGACTTAACGAACACGCAGCGCACTATCGTGCATCAAACGACGGGGCAATATACTGAGACCATTTTTCGTTCTAAAAGTTATTCTGAAGCGAAAAAATTATTCTTGATTGACGATGATCGTGTTATTTTAAAAAATGGTATCCATGAAATAATGTGGCACTATCGAGATAGTGGTTCACGTGGAAAAATTGCTACAAATATTCATCTACGTAATTTTCGTGGTAAAAATTATGTTTTTTCAACAAAAGAAGCATTAATTGATTTCTTTTTTATAGAAATGCAACATATTTTTCAAAAAAATATTTATTTTTTAGATCGTGGGACAGCGTGCGAAGAATCATTAGTACGATTAAAGCGCATTGGATTACCCTTGAAAATTGTGGATATGATTCATGCTGAACACCTAGTAACCTATCAAGGTGGGCACCCTTTATGGAACAATTATTATCAATATATGTTTGATCATCTGGATGATATGGACTTAGTCGTAACAGCTACAGAATTGCAAGCTGAGATGATAAAAAAACAACTTACTCAAATGAATATGCGAGGCGCAGATAAAATTTGTGCAGTACCGGTCGGTGGGGTAGCTAAATTAGAAAATCCACGTCGCTGGCACGGCGGTACAGCTAATTTCGTCACCGCCTCACGCTTACATCCAGAAAAAAATATACTACAAATCATAAAAGCGATTAAAAAATTACGCGATGAGGGGATGGATGTCACGTTAGCCATCTACGGTTCAGGAAACGAAAAAGAAAATATACAAAGAGCAATAGCGGAATTAGACTTGCAATTTAGTGTGCATTTAAAAGGTTTGAGCCAAGACATTATTCATGATTTTCAAAAATATGATGCATTTGTATCAGCCTCTTATTCTGAGGGGTTCGGATTAACGTATATTGAAGCCATTGGGGACGCTTTACCGATAGCCACCTATGCTAACTTATATGGTGCCCAAGAGCTTGTGTGTGAGGGAGTGAATGGGTGTCTAGCTGATTTTGACAGAGACAAAGCGCAAGAGCGTGCTAATATTTCCAATCTTGCTGATGCGATGCGACGTATTTTCGATAATTATGATCACTTATCTGTTGGTGCTCACAAAAAGGCACAGGAATATCAGACAAATAACATCGCTGATCAGTGGCAAAAGATATGTGAGGTGCTAATATGAAGATAGAGATTATCAATTCCCTCACAGAAACCAATTTAAAGGGAGTTGCTTGGCAAATAGAGCAAGTAAAGTCCGGTAATAGTGATGAATTGTGGTTGGCTACACCACATGAAGATGCAGCGCATCTCATTAAAAAACTTGGTCTAAATCCTCATAGGGTGTTTGATATATATGCGCAGTCTTATTTAAGTGAGATTGATGAAACCAAAGGCATCTGGTGGGGTGAATTGCCAGTGCCCAACGAAGCGCAATTGATTATTAACAAAGACTGGACTAAAAGTATCGTTAGTCGTGGGCAACAGCTAGCAACTGTACGTTGGTTTGGTGATTCTAAACGAATCGTGCAGGCAGTTGTTTGGCAGGATTCAGATGGTAAAATAGACTATAAAGATATTTATTTACGGGATGGACGTTTATTTGCAAAACAATATTTTAGCGAAGGAAAGTTATTAGAATCCGATTTTTATTTTGGTCATCCTGAAGTGGTGGTCAGTGATTATTATTTTGAAGGTAAACGCAATTTTGTTTATGTTGCTGGTCAAAAATATGCTAGTGCTGAAAAATATATCATGAACACGTTAAGTAAATATGCTGGAAATGATTATAATGTTACGCAGTTGCAAAGAGAAATGAGCTACGTACCTAAGCGAACAACGTTAACAATTCTTGACGAATTATCAAACGAAAAAAGAGATATTTGGAGTCAATTAACCGCTATTTTAAAAGATAATCAACATGAAATAACACGGATTTTGGTGGACCAAAAAAATTATTTGAAATTACGGATGACGGGATTGCCTATGAAAAAGGTTCACCGTCGAAATTAATCGTGCAGTTTCTCACACGCGAACAACACAAAGACAAAATTTTGTTTTATAATAGACTTGTAACTATAAAAATTTGGAGGCTATCATGGCTAAATTGACTGTTTCAGATTTGGAACTTTCAGGTAAGAAAGTATTGATGCGCGTTGATTTCAACGTGCCTATCAAGGCAGGCGTTATCGGAAACGATAACCGTATTGTGGCAGCTTTGCCAACAATCAAGTATGTTTTGGAAAACAATGGTCGCGCAATTTTGTTCTCTCATTTGGGACGTATTAAGTCTGAAGACGATAAGAAAGAATTGTCATTAGCACCAGTTGCCGCACGCTTGGGTGAATTATTGGGTAAGGACGTTAAGTTCGTGCCACAAACTCGCGGTGAAGAATTAGAATCAGCAATCAACGCTTTGCAAGATGGTGAAGTTTTGATGGTTGAAAACACACGTTTTGAAGACGTTGTTGATGGTGAAGTGGTCAAAAACGAATCAAAGAACAATCCTGAATTGGGTAAGTATTGGGCATCATTGGGTGATGATTTGTTCATCAACGATGCCTTTGGTACAGCTCACCGTGCCCACGCTTCAAACGTAGGTATTGCTTCAAATGTTTCACAAGCAGCTGCTGGCTTCTTGATGGAAAAAGAAATCAAGTTCTTGGGTGATGCTGTTGCGAACCCAGTTCGTCCTTTCGTTGCTATTATCGGTGGTGCAAAGGTTTCTGATAAAATTGAAATCGTAAAGTCATTATTGAACAAGGCTGATAAGGTTATCGTTGGTGGTGGAATGGCCTATACATTCGATGCTGCTAAGGGTAACAAGATTGGTAATTCATTGTTTGAAGCTGATAAAGTTGAATTGGCTAAGGAATTGATGGCAGAAGCTGGCGACAAGTTGGTTTTGCCAATTGATTCAATTGCTGCTGACGCATTTTCAAATGATGCAAAGACTGAAGTTGTTGATGCTGAAGATGGTATTCCTGACGGCTACATGGGTCTAGATATTGGTCCTAAGTCTGTTAAGTTGTTGCAAGACACATTGTCTGATGCAAAGACTGTTGTTTGGAACGGACCTATGGGTGTGTTCGAAATGTCTAATTTTGCAAAGGGTACTTTGGCAATTGGTGAAGAATTGGTTAAAGTGACTGAAAATGGTGGTACAACAATCGTTGGTGGTGGTGATTCAACTGCTGCGGTACAACAATTGGGTGTTGCCGACAAGTTGACCCACATTTCAACTGGTGGTGGTGCTTCACTTGAATACCTTGAAGGTAAGGAATTGCCTGGAATCGCTTCAATTTCGGAAAAGTAATTTCAAAAATAGCGCGAGAGCGCTTTTTTTGTACAATAATTTAAAAATTGTTAAACGTTTGATTGATTAATTACTGTATATATGGTTTAATAATTAACGGACAAAATAACGTTTGCCAGTGAGCAGACATTTTGGAGGAAAACAATATATGACAATTAGTCAGTCCGAAAACGTAATGCAGCAAGATCAAGTAGAGACTGGTGCTCAAATGACCAGCGAACAAAAGGTGGTTCTTGGATCAACAACCCTAGGGTTTACTTTGGATCATATGGACGCAACATTCCTATCTTTCGCATTGGCGCCTATGATTGCCGAACTACACATTACTGGTGCACAGGGTGGAATTATTGCAGCAATGTCAAACTGGGGAGCACTATTAGGAAGTCTCTTGTTTGGTATTTTAGCTGACCGTATCGGTCGTGTTAAAGTATTGTCTTATACTATTATGCTCGTGACCTTTGCGACAGTTATCTTGGCATTTTTGGATAACACGCACACGATTTATGCAGCTCGTTTCCTTCTGGGGATGGGAACTGGTGGTGAGTATGGTGTAAGTATGGCATTGATTGCTGAGAGCTTTAGAGCTAGTCGTGTAGGCCGTATGAGCTCTATTACTGCAATTGGCGGACAAGTGGGTGCCATACTCGCGGCAATTTTAGCAACATTAATTATGCCTTCCTTTGGTTGGCGTGGTTTGTTTATGTTAGGATTTTTGCCACTAATCGTTGTATACATTGTGAGACGACACTTAAAAGAAACACCTGAATTTGAGCAACTGCAGGCTGACTACAAGACTGGTAAAAAGAAATTTAGTTTTAAAACGATTGCCAATACCCCCAAACGCGCTTATACTTCTTTTGTGTTAATTGTGATGTTGACTATTCAAACATCGGGCTATTACGGATTGATGAACTGGTTGCCAACAATTATGCGGAAGCAATTGGGTATCACAGAAACAATTACAGCAGGATACGTCAATCTTGGTATGATACCTATTATTATTGGTATGGCGGTTGGTATGCTTACTTTTGGTACGATTCTAGACACCATAGGTCCCCGACGCGCGTTTGCTATATTCTTAGTAGCTTCAGCGCTTATGATTTATGTCTTTACATTTGCATATAATATGTGGACATTAACAATTTTAGGTGCATTAGTTGGATTTTTCTCTAACGGCATGTATGGTGGATTTGGCGCAGTTATTAGTCAATTGTATCCTTCGGAAATTCGAGCAACTGCAGCCAATACCTTGATGGGATCTGGCCGTGCTATTGGTGCCTTTTCATCAGTTGTGATTGGTTGGATTATGGACAATTATAGTGTGGCAGTCGTGATGCTGAGTTTATCGTTAATGTACGTCATTAGTTTAATTTTTATGTTAACAATTCCTGGATTTAAAAAATTAAATACTGACCAATAATTCAATAAAATTAAAAGGAACATTTAATGATATTGTTCTTTTTCTTTTGGGTATTTATGTGAAACGAGTCACTAACGGAAGGAGATGCGTAGTAAATAATACTTTACAAATATGACAAAAAGCGGTAAAATTAATTGTAAATAAGTTCACATACAAGAAAGAGGTTAAAAATGAAAGCAGCAGTTGTTCGTAACGTAAATGATGGTTATGTTGATTTGATCGAGGATTGGCAGCCACGTGCGTTAGCATTTGGAGATGCATTGGTTGATGTTGAATACGTTGGCCTTTGTCACACTGATCTGCACTGTGCAAACGGCGATTTCGGTGACCCTAACAAGATCGGTGAACGTAACGGTAATTTTGGTCGAGTTATTGGACATGAAGGTGTTGGACGCGTGTCTAAATTAGGCGAAGGTGCTAGCGATTACCTTAAAGTCGGTGACCGTGTTTCAATTGCCTGGTTCTATGACGCTTGTGGCGTTTGTGATTACTGTGTCTCAGGAAACGAAACGTTCTGCCGTAAGGTGCGTAATTCTGGTTACACAATTGATGGCGCAATGTCACAACAAGTTGTTGTAAATGCTAAGTATGCAGTTAAAGTACCAGAAGGCTTAGATCCTGTTGAAGCGACCTCAATTACTTGTGCTGGTGTTACAATGTATAAAGCCTTGAAAGTCGGTGAAACTAAGCCTGGTGAGTGGGTGTCAGTTCACGGTGCTGGTGGTCTAGGTAATTTGGCTGTTCAATATGCACACAGTGTTTTCGGTGCTCACGTTGCAGTTATTGATGGAAACGATGATAAATTAGCAGCCGCAAAAGCTAATGGAGCGGAAGTACTAGTTAATCGTAAGAAGGAAGATGTTGTAGCTAAGGTGAATGAATTAACTGGCGGCGTTCACAATGCTCAAGTGACAGCTGTTAACGATGCTGCATTCTCCCAGGCTGTGAATGTGCTTCGTCCAATGGGCAAGCTTGTAGCCGTTGCTTTGCCACAAGGTGATATGGCTTTGAATATTGCTAAAACAGTCCTTGATGGTATTGAAGTTCGCGGTTCATTGGTTGGAACACGTGCAGACCTAAAGGAAGCTTTCCAATTTGGTGCTGAAGGAAAAGTTAAGCCAATTGTTGAGACAGTTGCCTTCCAAGATATGAATGAAATTATTGATGAAATGAAAGCTGGTTCAATTACTGGTCGTAAGGTCATTGATTTTACAACACTTTAATAGTAAAAAAGCGTAAACAACTTATAATAGCTGTTTACGCTTTTTATTTTGATCTTAAGCATTGGCTTCTAAAACAATTAAATTATCTTCGGAATCATGTATTGATAAGGCAATTTTGTTTCCAAATCTTTTTTCTGGCTCGCCAATAATTGGGATGAAATTGTTACGTAAGTGTTTTACCAAATCAGCTTGGTGATCACGAACGAGCATTTCTAGGCGGTCAGTTGGTTTGCCGGTGACAAACACAATATCTTCGCCATCAATCACAAGGTGCCGACCACTTTGGTGACCAGATTGCGGCAAATCAAATACATCACGCCAAAAGCGATAAGCACGGTTGATGTCAGCAGCTGGAATAGTTTTGATGTTTAGTTTACGTGGTTTCATAATAATTATAGTATAGCGGATTCTCTGGTTTTTTCAACCAGTTCCATATCTTGTTGGCGAGTTAAGATTGTATAAATGGTAATCAGTGATGCGACAAATCCCATGAAGAACCAAGAAATATTTGGTGAATAGATGTTTGCGGTGCCAAGAAAAATAATTTGACCAAGTGGCGTGGCCGACATAACGAATGTATTAATTAGACCAGAAACACCCGCCAAGCGATTATGATTGGTTCGCTTCATTAAGATTGCTCCTAATTTTGGATTGATTTTAGCTTCAATGTATGAAAATAAAAAAATGATTAGCATCCATAAAACACCATTTGGATAAAAAAGGGGTACAGCAGCAATTAACACAATACCAATACCAGAAATGCCAATTAATTGTTTTGTTGTTAGTTTCTTGAAAAAATCATTGATAATCAAAGATCCAGTTAATAGGCCAATTGAACTTATTGCGCCAAAAATAGCTACGGTCGTCCCAAAGTTACCAATTAATAATGATTTGTTATGTAATAAGGTCAGGTTAAAAACACCATTAAAAGAGGTGCCGACAAAATTAATGGCGGTAGCGAGTAGTAAAATTTGAAAAAACAAATGATCCTTGTAAACATAAATAAAAGTTGATTTTAAATCTGAAAAAATTGATGTATTGGTATTTGGCTTTGTTTCTGCTTCAATATGTTGTTCGGCTTCCAAAAATTGACGATGATTAAGCGCCATAATGGACCAAGCAATAACAAACATCCCAGCATTGATAAGACTAAATCCAGCGTAATTTTGATGCAAAATGCCAAGTAAAGCGACGCCGGAAAAACCACCAATTAAGTTGACGGCAACACTGACAGTTTGCTCCAAGCTCATTGCTTCTTGCAGATCAGAATCGCTTAAAATAAATCTAGAAACTGGTTTCATTAGTAAATTACTATAAGATCCGACTACCGAAGAAACAAAGACTAATAATAACAGTATCAAAAAGCTCCAAAATTGACCGTCAAAGAAAATCAATATCACAGTAATAATCAAAAAAATTATTGATTGAGAGAGGCGAGCAATACGCCAAGACCGAAGGTGATGCTTCGTTTTATCAGCAAAGTTTCCAACAATAATGGAGAATAGTGTTGGTAGCATTTCTGTAAATGCGACTAATGTAACACTAAGTGTTTTGTTTGGCAGTGTTGCAGCATAAACTAAAAAAACAATATTGAAAAAGCTGCTTCCTAAGTTATTAACGAACTGTGATGTAATCATTACTCGAAATGCTGTATTATTTTTGGCAACGCGCATATAAGAACTCCTTTTTTTAATGATAAATTGAATAAATATAGCATACATGGTAAAGTCAGTTTGACAACAAAAAGAGAATATATTCTATTTTTTAAATAATGAGGGTAATGAAAATGAATTATGGTGCGACTTTTAAACGTTTACGAGAAGATAAGGGTTTGAAAATAGTTGACTTAGAACAGCCTAGCATATCTCGATCACTGATTGGAAAATTTGAAAAAGGGCATACTCGTATTTCAGCGGATCGGCTAGATAAATTATTATCAGATATGGGTGTTAGTCATGATGAATTCTTGTTTCTTGGTGGAGAAACCAACAATAATTATATTTATATGTTGCTCCGTGAAATGGGTGTTCAATCCGGGAAACCACAAGAAAAGAAACAATTAGAAGCAATGATTTTGAAAGCTACAAATGATATGCGTCAAGGTCGTGGCGGTATCAGTGCACGCTTTATACGTGATTTTGGTTTAATGATACAGGGCGCACTTGCCGAAGAAGAGAATTTACAAATATATGACATTGATATTGTGAAAAAACACGTCAGACCAGCAGTTAATTTTTAAAGCAAGCCGAAACGTGGGGACAAATTGAATTAGATATTTTTACTTTGTTTTATTTTGGTATGTCTCCAAGTGACTTGTTAATTTTAAGCCGTTTAGCTATCAAACGAGAAAAATTTTATACACAGTTACGTACAGAAAAAAAGCGATTAGTAGATATTGCTTATACAGCCTTTAACGGACTGCTTTTTGTAGATCTTAAAGGTGCAGCTGAAATGTTAACCTTATCGGAACAAATATTGAGCGATGCTGACCAGTTTATATTAGATTGGACTGGTGAGCGAATTCGTTTGAAATTTGGAAAGGGTTTATTAATGATGATGCAAGGAAGTGTGGAAGAAGGCTATCAATTAGCTCATTCGGTTCTTACTGTTTACGAAATTACTGACCAAAAAGATAAAGTGAAATATTCCAAAGAAGTTATCGAAAAAACACGAGACGCTGTTTTATCGGGTGAAACGCAAAAAATACCTCGTACATACTCAATGTTGCTTTAAAGTATGGTAGACTTATAGTTATGGCATTATTAGAAATTTCAGGCCTTTCAATGGCCTACGCAGAAAAAACTTTATACGAAGATGCAGCATTTGAATTACAGGCTGGAGAACACATGGGCATTGTTGGCCAAAATGGTGCTGGTAAGTCAACACTTATCAAGATCATTACCGGTCAAGAACTACCTCTCTCTGGTAAAATCGAATGGCAAAAAGGCCTAAAGGTCGGCTATCTAGACCAGTATGCAGAAATTCCTGAGGGAATGACGCTGGTTGATTTTTTGCATACGGCTTATCAAGATTTGTATGACAAACAAGACCGTATTACGGAACTGTACAATGAATATGCAGAGAGCTTATCTGATAAATTGTTAGAACGCGCCGGACGCATGCAAGAAGAGCTAGACGCTGCCGGATTTTATGACGTGGACACCAAAATTGAGCGCGTGATTTCTGGATTGGGATTGGAAGCCATTGGGCGCACTCGGGCACTAGAATCAATGTCTGGTGGGCAACGTGCCAAAGTCATTCTGGCTAAGTTATTGTTAGAAAATGACGACGTTATTATCTTAGATGAACCAACAAACTATCTAGATGTGGCCCATATTGAATGGCTTGAAGATTTCCTACAGTCTTTTGAAGGATCAGCGATGATTATTTCGCATGATTTTGACTTCCTGGATAAGGTAACCAATGCAATAATTGACCTATCGTTTGGTAAAATTACTAAGTTCCGTGGCTCATTTAAAAAGGCAATGCGTCAAAAAGACGAGCGAGCTGAGCAACAGTTACGTCAATATGAAAAGCAACAAGGTGAAATTGAGAAAGCGCAAAAATTTATTGCCAAAAACAAGGCACGTGCGTCAACATCAAAACAAGCCAAGTCACGTGAAAAAATGTTGGCAAGAATGGATCGAGTTGATCCACCGTCAGAGGCATTGCAAGCTAAGTTTAATTTTCCCTATGTTAACTCTCAGTCTGCAAACGCACTAACAGTGAATGAACTTTCTGTTGGTTATGTAACACCTGTTTTGGAGCCGGTGACCTTTTCGATGACATCGGGTCAAAAGGTTGTCTTCAAAGGTTTTAACGGTGCTGGTAAGTCTACACTAATTAAATCTGTTTTGGGTGTTATTCCAGCACTTGGTGGTGAAGCAGAGTTTTCACCATCAGCAGTTGTGAATTACTTTGATCAAGATTTAGAATGGGACAATGATCAAAAAACACCACTGCAAGAAATGCAAGATCGTTTCCCTAAATTGGAGCCGAAAGCTTTACGTACTCGGTTAGCTGCTGCTGGTATTAACGCTGAAAATGCGCAAAAACCAATGAAGCAGCTTTCTGGTGGGGAACAGACCAAAGTTAAGTTGGCCATTATGGAAATGAAACCAAGTAATTTCTTGATTTTAGATGAACCGACAAACCACTTGGATGAAGGCACAAAAAATGCTTTGCGTGCAGCTATCGACAAATTCCCAGGAAACGTGATTATTGTTTCCCACGAAACTAGCTTTACAAAGGGACTAGGAGATAAAGAATTAAACGTTGCCGCATTAAGCTATAAAGAAGAAGCGGAATAACAATAAAGAGTTAACAATTTCTGTGCACCCGTGTAATAGATGAGCAGGTGTTTCCAGATATGCGACGGTTAAGCTTGACCGAATGTAATTAAAAAAGCCGATACGGACTCTATGTGAGTGTATGTCGGCTTTTTAAAAACTACTAAAGCAATCTTTCATGGAAAACCATGGCATTGAAATACGGTAATTATGACAGTACTATGAGTCTTCGCTCATGAACTGTTTATTGAGCGCAAAAAGCAGTGTTGACGGCATTTTGGGTATTGCTATCCATTCTAAATTCTGGTATATTAGTTATTGTTATGGAGAAGTACTCAAGCGGCTGAAGAGGCGCCCTTGCTAAGGGTGTAGACGTGTTAAAGCGTGCGAGGGTTCGAATCCCTTCTTCTCCATTTAGCATTTCATGGCGTTGCACCAAGATCTTGGTGCAACGCTTTTTTTATGTAAAAATGCAGTATTTTATTGATTTTTGATTGTGAGCTATTTTGCGTTACTTATTTTTCTGAAACTACATATTGGTTTTGACGCAGACAGTCTATTGAATTAGAGAGATTTGTTTCTTTTATTAAAATATAATCAGTATCGTACGTTGATATTGCAAATATGCTGACGTCAATTTCGGTTAACAAAGTTGCTATCTTAGATAAAATGCCAACTAAACTGAAATCTAAAACACCATTGATTTTTAATGAGCGCCAACCATCTTCTTGGTTTATTGTTTTTGTTGGCACACTCTTTGTTGGAGCAACGATAGAAAGCTCATCTGCAGTAGAGCCAATAAACAGAGGCTTCATTGATAAATCCAATTGTTCCAATGATTCGATTTGAAAAACCGAGAGTTGTTCTGGCAAAAGTATTAATTCCATAGTGTATTCTCCTTAGTAAATTAAAAAGCCTAGGAAATATTTCGTTAAGAAATATCTCCTAGGCTTTTATCCGTCCGTGTGTACAATGTAATCATTGTATGTTTTCTCTTGGACCAGACCTATTATTATAGCGGAACCCTAGAAAACTATAGATTAATAATAAACTAACTATTTTTATTAGGCAATTTAGAATGGGAATCTTTAGATAAAATTAAAAATATTTATATAGGTAATTTTTGAATTTGAAACATTATTATATAAATGTTTAACTAACTTGTCAATATGCTCATAAGTCAATAATTCGGAATGTTTTTTATCTAGGGCTGAACTGATTAGGCAACTTTTATTTTTTGATTGGCAAGACTGATTCTTTCGTTGTTGAACCAATGAATATACTTGGACACATCT